>Ga0209187_1000519_pt1 | contig 63827 bp, 42 predicted proteins | sample BantaG_FD_187430 | JGI IMG/M metagenome (GOLD analysis project Ga0209187, IMG submission 187430) | Marine algal microbial communities from Bantry Bay, Ireland - BantryBay_4 metaG (SPAdes) (version 2) | ecosystem: Host-associated > Algae > Red algae > Unclassified | place: Bantry Bay, Ireland...
TAAATCAACTCAATTAATAGTCAAAATAAAAATATATAAGAGCAATTCCGACTGCCATATCAGCTTGCGGAATAGTGGAAATGCTAATAAAGTGGAAAAACAAAATTATTAGTATGCGGATTTGAGGTTATGTCTTTTTTTCAATTTAGCAATTAGAGTAAGCATATTTACAACATTTCCACTATTTTTTATAGTTGTATCAATTACAAATCTTATTTTTACAAAATTTTGAGTCGACTCGGTAGATTTAAACTCTCAAGAAATTTTCTGTTTTACTTTTATATTTCTAATCGCCCTTTCGGAAGCATTGTTATAAAAGAGCACTTGTTCCAAATACAAAAATACTAAAAAATGCTGCCTTTCTCTGCACATCCTTTTATAAAAAGTATATAGCTCTTTGAGTTTTGTTTCCGGTGGTTTTTCCAATAACTCGCTTAGCTTTTGTGTTAAATAAAATTACTATTTTTTAGATGTTCATAATTTACACAAACGTTCCCTTAACATAACATTTTCCTTCTTGAGCAAAATTATTTCTTTTTGCAAAGCATTCAACAGTTTTAATAGTATTAATTCTACCAAACAAATAGAAGAAAAAGAAAATAGATATAAAAATATACTACTTAATAATTTAGCAAAGCCGTATAACGATTTGGTTAAAAAATATTACACGTATTAATTATTAAATATTCTTCGAATTAGATAATCGGGAATAAAAGAAATAACGATGTACACCCTAACATTAACTTTTTGTTAATTGTTGACAATTTGCAACAATTTGATGTCACTTTTTTCTCACTAATTTCTTACATTTACATTTAAATATTTTAAAAAATAAAATATATTCATTATGAAAATTCAATTCATCAATTTAAATTTCAAAACCAACCTAAATTTAATGAGAAAAATTAAACCTTTTTTAATTGTAGTTGCAGCTTATCTTTTTAGTATAAATACAAACGCACAAACTTGCTTCGGATTAAATGAAAATGATTTTCCACAAACTTGTGTTTCAACAGAAGGCACAGCACCAGCAACTAATACCTTTAACTACGATTACGTTACCGGAACACCAGCAACCGGTTATAGCGGAGGTGCAGATGGCACGGATGATGTAACAGTTACTATGAATGCTACTTGCAACTTCCCTAATGGAACTAATGGTTCAACATATATTGCAGCTTGTTTGGGTCCTGATGGTTTAGACTCAGAACATAATGGAGTTAATACTTCCTGTGGTGGTGGAGGTCTTATGGTAAATGTGCCAGGTGGAACAGATTTCGGGGGAGCCACTTGTGATGATCAGCCATGTACAGTTTGTTATGTAGAAGTTTGTTATGATTTTATCAACGGCTATTCTTCTGAGGCTGCTGGCTTTGATGCAGTTTGGAGTAGTATGAACGGAAGCACAGAAGGTTATGAGGCCGTGGTAGGTTGGGTTGAAGGAACAGATAATACCGGAGCACCTTTAGCAACTAATGGTACAACCACAGCTGGTTTAAATTCATGGTGTCATTCTGATGTTTTAGCTGGTACTTTACCAGTTAATGCAATTTTTGGCGCAGCTCCGCCCATTGGTACTTTTTCAGCAGATGCAATTACTGGCGATGGAGCTGCTACAGCTTGTCCTGAGGAAGAACCTGCTTCTTCATCCGGACCAGATTCTGGTGGAAGTGCAGCTGGTGTGGCTGGTGCAAATCTTGGTTTAAATGCAGATGACATTATTACAAGAATGTGTGTGATATATGTTTTAAGTAATAATAATGCAGATGATTGTGATGCTGATGGAGAAACCAATGTAAACACTAATCCTGGTGGTAGCCTTGCTTCAGTTGATGTATGTCCACCTCCTGTTGAAATAGTGGTTGAATGTGGCGCGTGTACTGAAGGTTCAGCTGGCTTAGTAATAACAGAATTAAGTTACGATCCATCAGGTGCTCAAGGTGGTGATGGTGATTGTGAATATATTGAAATATTCAACTCTTACAGTAACACTATTACTTTAGATGCCAATACAACTTTGGAATTGAGCAACGGTGCTTCATTCACATTTCCGGCAGGAACAACTATCGCACCAGGTGAATATATTATAATAGCTATTAACCCTTCTGGTTTTGGAAGTTGCAATTACGCTACGCCACCACCAGCAGGAGTACAAATATTTGGTCCAACGAGTGGTAGCTTGTCAAATAGCGGAGAAAGCGTTGATATAACTTTGGCTTGTGCTTCAGATCCTTCTGTTGATTTTACTCAATCGGTTGCTTTTAGCGATGCACTTACACCAAATGCTGGTGGTGGCGGTCAATCCGTATATTATCCTTTAGATGGTAGCGGGCCTTTAGAAGGCGCGCCAACTCCGGGTTCTGGTGATTGTACAGCCTGCGCAATGACAGCCTATGCCTGCGAAACTACAGCTTGCCCCGACATAACAGATGGCACACTTTCTGCTACCGTTGGTGGAGCAGCTGCTACCGATATTTGTACCGGTGATATAGTTACCGTTTGTGTTGATGTAGATTTAACCAACGACCCAACTGCCGTAGTTGAATTCTCTAACGACGGTGGAGCAACTTGGACTGATGGAACGCCTGACGTTGTAGTTCCTCCAGTACAAAATATTACGGTAAATATTGCTGGAGCATCTAACCCATACACCATTACACCTGCTGCAGGCCCTTACTATGTAGGCGATATGGTAACTTATCAAGGAAACAATACGCACCCAATAGAAGTTATTGGCCCAGGCGGAGTTATAACAAGCGGACAAACTACAACAGGCTCATTTACAGTATCGCAAGCTGGTAATTATACATTTGATTGCCTTACACCTTCGCACACAGCTATGTTTAATACTTTAGTATTTGAAGAACGGCCACAGGCAACCGAATTTTGCTTTGATTTTACCGAAACAAATGCAGCACCTTGCGACCCTGTAACGGTTTCATATCAAGCGCAATTTAATGTAACAACACTTGCAGATAATACTTGCAGCTTAGATAACCAAACAATGGATGCCGCAGGTGCCGTTGTTTCTGTAGATGTTTATCCAGCACCAACTACACCAACTATTACTGTTGATGATGCAGTTTGTAATTATACCATTACACCTGCTTGCCCTAATGATGTACTAACTCCGTCAACTTTTGGGCCTGCAAACCCTGATGACGACCCGGCAGCATTTGATGTAATGGTTAGCAACGCAGGCGGTTGTATGGAAAATTTTAGTATAGATCCACCAGCTTGCCAAGCTACAGCTTGTGCTATTACAGCTATTTCTGGTGGTGCACCTGTTTGTTCGGCAGATGGATTGACTTATACAATAACTGTTACTGTTACAGGTACAGATCCTAATAATACCGTAACGCTTGATGATGCAGGTTCTGTTGAAATGAGCCAACCAGCTTCGGGTACCGTTACTTTTACTTACTCCGATGATGATTCATATAATATTGTAGTAACAGATGCGGATGGAGAGTGTATGTTTCCAGCCATAACAGGTGGCCCAATTGATTGTACGCCTGCTCCAGTTTGTAACATCTCAGATGTTATGGTAACTCAAAATTGTACCAGTAATGGAGAAGAATACGAAGTTTGTGTAAGTTTTACCGTTGCAAATCCTGGAGCTACTGGCTCGTTCGATGTTTACATTGATGCGCCAGGAACGGCTACTCCTGCAACCTTAATTAATACCTACACCTATGCAGCTTATGATGCCGCTATTGCTGGTGGAGCAACTTGTTTCACTATTCCGGTTGCCGATTTTGCCGGCGATGCAAGTGATTTAGAAGCGGGTATTCCAATTTGTATCGCTGATTCTGATGCTCCTGCACCGGGTACTGGTTTACCGCCCGGTTCAACTCCACCACCAGGCGGTATTCCAGCTTTCGCCTGCCCTCAAATTTATGGCATATTGCATAATGCATGCGCCCCACCTGGTGGCGATGAAGGCCCCAATGAGTTTGTAGTTATTGTAAACGGTGCTAATCCAACTGATGTAAGTTCAATATTAGTTGATACACCTTCTGGTAGCGATTACGATGATTTTAACACCATAACGCCTCCAGCAAATTGGACTTGCCCTTGCTGTGTTTATTTAGACGAAAATGGATCAGTACCTGCTGGTGGCGTAATAGTTGCTACCTCGGCAGCTAACACATCTACGCTCGATTTTACTAACCTTTGCGCCACCGCAGGAACTATTTATGTAATTCAAGATGATGGTATTGGCTCTACAGGCCACTTTAGCAACAGTAACCCTCGTGCTACCGAATTGCAAATTACAGGTACTGCTTCTTGCGATGGCAATACTACCTATTCTTACACTAATGCAGATGGAAATGATGGCGATTACACTACCTTTGCAGGGCCCGACAGCCCTGCCGCACCTGGTGCGGGTTCTACTATTGGTACTCCGAATGCAGGAAACGTAGATTCATCAGGTGATTGCACCCCTCAAATTGCTCCTGCCTCTGAAATAGAATGCTTCGGATGTACCACTTTAGATGAGACTTTATGTGCTGCTTGCCCAGTTGTTACCACACCTTTAGCAACAACAGAAAAAGTTTGTAATGGTGGAGCCCCTGTTTTAGATGCCACAAGTTTAGTTTTAGATGATGCAACCTTAGCACAAGATGGAACTGGAAATGTTATAGTAACCTGGTTTACAGATGCTGCTTTAACTATGGCTTTTGGTGGCACAGTTAACCATTCAGGAGTAGATAATTGTGTTGCTGAAGATATTATTTTATACGCAGCTATTGAGTGTGTGGCAACACCCGCACCATTAATTGCTGCGGGGCAAACAACCATTTCGGTTTTTCCGAGCTATGATGTTGCCTTGGTTGATATTACAAATACTGATTGTACAGTACCCACAATTATGAGCTCATGTGCAAATTATGTTTTTACGCCCAATCCTGCTAATCCGACAGCTCCTGCGCCAGGTGACCCTGCCGCCACTTATAATTTTACTGTTGAATTTAATGATGGACTTAATAACGTTTCTTGTTTTTTAGAAACGATTATGGTTGTGGTTAATTGCCCAGCCGATGGTTGTCCTTCTGTGACGCCAGATAATGCTGATGCACAAATTTGTACTGGCACACTTGCCAATGAAGTTGTTGATTGGCAAACAATAGTAGATGCAAATGTTGCTATAGCAGATGCAAATACCGACGCTGCCATAGTTTATTCAACTGATTTGCCGGCTAATGTTGCCGAAGCTACACCACCCGCTGCTGGTTCAGTTACTGGTATACATACTGGTGCTAATATTTGTGTTTCAGAAATGGAAACCTTATATGCGTATTTGCTTTGCTTTGGCGATAATGGTGCAGCTGGTGGTGGAGACGATAGTTATTTATTGTTAGGTACATTTAGCTTAACCATTTACCCTGAAGTACAACCTACAAGCGAAATAACAGATGCTGCTGCTTGTACCACAACTATTACGGCTGGCTGTGCAATAGACATTTTTGGAGCAGCAACCAACCCTACTGGTGGTGCCAACGCAGCTAATTGGGATGCTGCAACAGGTGTTTATACTGCTGCCCCAGGTGATGTGGCGGGTACTTTAGACATTATGGTTACTTCAGGAGTTGTTGACAGTAATTGTACACCACTACAGGTAACCATAAATACGCCAGCTTGTTCTGCTAATCCTGTACCAATGATAATGATTGATAAAGATGATGCGGATAATACAGACGATACCCAAGAGGCAGATGCCAATGGTGCTGCAACTTTTACAATTACAATTACCAATACTGGTACTGAAGATTTGTGTAATGTGGTTTTAACAGATGTGGCGACTGATGCAGGTTTAGATGTTACCAGCTGCCAACCAACTTTTGCATCAATTGATACAGATAATGGAATGGTTGCAGCAGGCGCAGGCGACGGCCAACTTAACATTGGTGATGTAGAAACTTACGTTTGTACGGTAACAGGGGCTATGGCTGATTATACTAATAATATTGCAGTTACGGCAGCTGGTTGTGCAAGCAGTACGGCAGTAATGGATGAAGATCCTACAAATGTTACTATACCAGTTGTTGAACCTTGTACTATTGAGGTTACTATTTCACAAACCGATTGTAATGATGGAGGCACACCAGAAGATAATACTGATGATGTAGGTACTTATGATATTTCGGTTAATGGAATGAACACTACTGGAACAACTTACACTTTTGCTATTAATTGGGCAGATATGTCAATGACTAATGGTACTGGTATGTTTAATGATACGCAAACGGTGGTAACACCTGCTGGTGCAGTTGGTTCTTTTAATGTAACTGTAACCGATGATGGTGATGCGGCTTGCACCACTACAATTATATCAATATTTGATGGTTGCATTACGCCACAAATACCAACTTTAAGCCAATGGGGTTTAATTAGTTTAGCTTTGTTATTGATGATTTTTGGAGCAGTTACTTTAGGTAGAACAACTTTAACTTTTGAAAAAAGAATGATTTAGACATCAATCTAAAATATTATATAAACGATGCAAATCTAAACTAACGATTTGAATAAATAAATCGTTTTTTAGTAAAGTAATTTTGCCAGACCTAATAAAATTTGCTGCGTTAAACCAAATTAGTTATAAAATTCTACATCTTATAGCTAATTTGGTATAGCAAGCATTAACTAAACGGGTCTTGACTTTAAAAACGCATTAAAATAAATATAAATTAATAAATGAAAAAAAGACTTTTATTTTTGATTGTAACAATTTGTATGTCTGTTGGAGCGATTGCTCAAAACACATCGAAATTTCCCGCTGGTACAATTGATGAAGCAATTATTATTGAAAGAGATCTTGAGGAAAAAGTGAAGATGTTGGCCGAAGATTGCAATTGGTCGAAACGGATTGGAGGAAAGATTGATGTATTTTGGTTACAAACTCAAAGTGGAAATTTGTTTGGTTACTCTTATGAGTATTTTATGGATTGTGATAATGTAAGGTTGATATATTGGTATAATAATCCAGGAGGAACAGGTAGACCCGTTGATTTTATGATTGAAGATTTAGAAGATGAATCGAAATACGTAGTTGCGAAAAGAAAGCATTTAAAAAACAAAAAGAAGTACCGGCATTTACTAAAAGGAAAAGATGATAAATAGTTAAAACTTCAAAAGAATAGAAATCCTAATAATCTGGCATTTAAATTATTTGATTTATTTTTGTAGCATGGATGAAAAATATGCTATTGATTCACTTACCGTAATGACGGAAATGGTTTTACCTAATGACACCAATGTGTTGTTTAATTTACGCGGTGGTAAGTTGTTACATTGGATGGATATTGCTGCTGCTATTGCGGCACAAAAGCACAGTAATTGTACCGTTGTTACTGCTTCGGTTGACAATGTTTCGTTTGAAAAACCTATTAAGTTGGGTGATGTGGTAACCATTGAGGCTAAGGTAACCAGGGCATTTAACACAAGTATGGAAACTTTTATCGAGGTGTGGGCAGAAAACCATAAAGAGCAGACTAAAATAAAAGCCAACGAAGCCTTTTACACTTTTGTGGCTTTAGATGCTTCTGGCGAGCCTACCAAAGTAGCTCCAATAATACCTCAAACCAATTACGAAAAACAAATTTATGATTTGGCGCAACGTCGGAGAGAGCTTCGTTTGGTATTAGCTGGTAAAATAAAACCCGAAGAAGCCCCGGCGTTAAAAGCCGTTTTTGAAACTAAGGGTTAATGGGAACGCTATCATTTTTGTTAACGTTGTCATATAAAATTTCAGTTATTAAAAACCCACAAGCCTCAAATTTTCCTGCGTAAGAAGTATATGCAATACAACTATCAACTGGTTCGCCAGTCCAAATTAAACTATTTGCTAAAAAATTTTGGTTATGAATAATGTTACATAAAGCAGTTTCATGTGTGCCAGAACAGGCGTATATTTTATGTGTTGCAAGCATAAAAACTATGCAACACAAGAACTTCAATTTTACTTTCATTTGTAGTTTTATTTAAATTTAATAACTAAAAGATAAAATCATACTAAAGTATTTGCAACTCTACTTTTTCTTTACTTACTTGCATTTTATGATGAAATTTTTGCCTTTGTTTCCATTAGGTTTAGTGGCCTATCCTGGAGAAGAAGTTAATTTACATATTTTTGAACCAAGGTATAAGGAGCTAATTAACGAGTCGTTCAATAATAAAACTACTTTTGGCATTTTACCTTATTTTAATGATGAGTTAAAAGAATACGGTTGTACAATGCAAGTATTAGATATTCATAAAAAATATGATAATGGTACTTTAGATATTTCAACAAAAGGTATTGCTGTTTTTAGAATGATTGAATTTGTAAAAAAAGTACCTAATAAGCTCTATTCGGGCGGCATTATATCAAATGAAAAATTAGTTGATGATAAGGTACCTTCATTATTACAAAAATGTATTGTTTTAGCCGATGAATTGTTTAGCACTTTAAATATAAATAAAGCAAAACTTGAAAATATTAACAACTCATTTCAATTAGCACATCATATTGGTTTTACACAACAGCAAGAATATGAATTATTAACAGTAAAACGTGAAAGCGTTAGAACAAAGCTGGTTTTTGAGCATCTCAAAAAAATTATACCAGTAATAAAAGAAGCAGAAATGTTAAAAAAGAAAGTAAAATTAAATGGTCATTTCAAAAATATAATACCACCTATGTAGAACTTATGAATATTTTTTTGTTTATTGTGGCAGAAAGTTAAAATAACAGTAAAGTTTTAAGTAGCAAAACATTTTTATTAAATTTTGTGACTTTAAATTTAGACATAGTCTTAAAAGTACCAATGTAATAATAGGGTCGTTTAGTAGTTTTTCATTAAGCCTGTTCTCTTTTGAGAATAGGCTTTTTTTATGTATAAAGTTTTTTATTCTGATGTTTAAAAAATACTTTAAAAGTTATATTATTGCTTCAATTTTATTTTATACATTACCGCAATAAAATAATCAGGCATATAGAAAATTTAAAAAACGAGCTTATGGTATTGTACTTTAAGCTTAAAAAATACTTTAAAGCTAATAATGAATTAGCTAACGATATTATTAACTCTTTAAGTTATAAAGTAGGTTATGGACTAACCTATCCTATCCGTTTTATATCAGATTTTTTTAAAGGTAGAAAAACTGTATTATTTCATAAAAATTTACCAGGCAACGATTTTGAGGACAGGTTTGAACAAAGGTGGATTGATTTAGTAAATTCTAATATTGAACTTCAACAGAATATTGAGAAACAACACAATATTAAAATTTCATACTCAAGCCATATAGATTTAGAAGGTTATATTGATGAAATTAATGAAACTCAAATTATGGGATGGTTTCGAAACAAAAAAGATGATCATCAACGGTTGCAAATTTACATTTATAAAAATGACGGAATATTAGTAAAAGAAGCCGCTTGTAATATAATAAGAAAAGACTTATTAGATAATGGAATAGGAGATGGTAAATATGGTTTTGAAATAGAACTTGAAAAGCCTATAGAAAATATTGAAACCAATATAAATATTAAAATTTCAACCGATGCAAATACATCAAAACAGACAACTAAAGAAATAACAGTACTTATTAAAAAAAGTATAGTCGATTTACCTAAAACAACTATTATTTACGATGGTTTTTTTGATAAGATTGACGGGTTTAATGCTATAGGCTGGATAATTGATGTTAATAACCTGGAAAAAGATATTAGTGTAAATTTATATAGAAATAATGAGCTAATAAATACTGGAAAAGCTAATTTATATAGGCACGATTTGAAACTAAAATTTTCAAGTCATTATAAAAAAGCCTTTCGGTTAAAAATTCCATTAATAGAGTTGCTTAGAGGCGAAGCAACTTACAAAATTTGCACTACTGACAAATATGAAATTGGTAGAATTAAATATGACCCAAATACGAAAAGCCAGTTGATACTTAGTAAATTAAATAGCCCAAAAATAGATTTACTATTGCCCTTTTATGATGGTTTTACGCCAATAAAAAATAAGAATATAAGTCAAAAAGTTGCCATACATGTACATATTTTTTACTTAGATGTTTTTGAAGAAATCTGCACTTACATTAAGCAAACAAATTTTGATTACGACCTATATTTATCTACTTCATTAAAAAATATAAATGACATTGAAAGCTGTTTAAAAAAACAAGAATTAACTGCTTATGAAATTGTAACCACCCCAAATAGAGGACGAGATATTGGTTCTTTTATAGTAGAATTTGGCAAGCAACTATTAGCGTATGATGTTGCATTACATATTCATACAAAAAAAACTATACACAATACCAGTATGGGCAAGCTTTGGCTTCAAAACTCATTAGATTGCTTAATAAAAGATGCTAATTATACAAACGCAATATTAGAAGTGTTTGACAAGTTAGATAAGGTAGGCATTATAGCACCAAAGTTACTGGGTGAATTAGTTTTGCTATACAATTGGGGTGAAAATTATGACATCACTAAAAGTTTTTTGAAAAGTTTAAAAATTAATACAAAAAATTTAAATCCAGATGAAGTAGAATTTCCAGCAGGCACTATGTTTTGGTTTAAACCAAAAGCTTTAGAAAAACTTTTAACTGCAAAAATTAATTACACCGATTTTCCAAAAGAACCTATTAAAGGTGATGGTACAATTGCGCACGCCATTGAAAGAAGTATTTATTACATAGCAGAGGCAAGCGGTTATACTTATTATACCGCAGAACCTGTAAATCCAAATATGCTTCATAACCAAACAGAAAATATAGTTATTAGTATTATTATACCTGTTTATAATGGTCAAAGTTGGTTAATTCATTCAGTACAATCAATATTACGTCAAACTCAGTTTTTAGAAGCTTTTGAGATTTTAATTATTGATAATAACTCTACCGACGAAAGTTTTAAAATTTCCGAATTATATGCTACGCTTTACGCTAACATTAATACCTTTCAACAACCAATAAAAGGAGCTGGAAATGCAAGAAATATGGGCATTAAAAATGCAAAAGGAAAATATATATTTTTTTTAGATGCAGATGATGTTTTAGATGATAGAGCTTTACAAAATTTAACTGATTTGGCTTACAATGATATTAGTGATCTAATTGTTTCGCCACTAATAATTTTTAATGAAAACAGATTTAATGCCCCTTCGCCAGAGTATTTTCCAAATTCAAATTTTAATATTGATATGAAAACACTCAAAACACAATCAACAATTAAAGATACAAAAACAGCTAAATATTTAAATGAAATTTTTTCTGATTTTGGGCCTTGTGCTAAACTGTACAAGCGTCAATTTCTTACAGATCATAATATTTTATTTCCAGAGAATTTAAATTACGAGGATAATTACTTTATCTATCAAGCCTATCTTACAGCATCAAATATATCAGTATGTGGCGAGCCTACCTATTTGTATAGAAAACTATCAACAGAAGCCGGCAAAACTCAATCAACCAGCTATAGTGAGTCAGATTTGTTAGATCAATGTAAAATATTAACAATGCTTATTCAACTTTTGAGTAAAAAAGAAAACAAAGCATTTAAAATCATTGGCTATCATAGAATGATAATAAAATTGGTTTGGCTTTTTATAGGTGTAAAAAAACTACCAAATAAAACATCAGACTTTTACCCCAAATTATCTCAAGTGCTATCTAATTTTTCTGTGACAGATTTTGAAGAAGCCTCAAAAAAATACCTCCCAACAAAAGAGTATATTAATTTTTTTATTGCTATTAAAAATAACAATTTCAATTTAGCAATATCAACCTTTAATTCAATTTAATAAGTGGTATACGTTTACACTTCAATAAATGGTGCCTATTTGGCAAACGCCCGTATTTTGGCTCAATCTGTAAAGAAGCATCACCCCGATTGGCAATTTATATTACTATTTAATGATATAAATGAAAGTGCTGTAAATTGGCTAAATCAGCCTTTTGACGAAGTTTTATTTGCTCACAAATTACCAATTAAAAATTTTAGAAGCTGGGCATTCAGATATAATGTAATAGAGTTATGTACCGCAGTAAAAGGTATTGCAGCGCAATATTTGTTTGATGTAAAAAAAGCGGATAAAGTGATCTATTTAGATCCGGATACAGTTGTTTTTTCTAAAATGGATGAAATTTTAGAACTATTAGATAAACACGCGGCAATTTTAACCCCACATATTACTGATGCCGAACACGAAGAAGCAGGCATAAAAAACCACGAAATGGCCGCCTTAAAGCATGGTACTTTTAATTTAGGCTTTTATGCATTTAATAAAACACCAGAAAGTAGAACTTTTTTGGATTGGTGGGCATACAGAATACAACATTATGCCTATGCTGATTTTCAAGCTGGTTTATTTACAGATCAAAAATGGTGTAATTTAGCACCGTATCTTTTCGAAAATATTTGTATATTAAAAAACAAAAGTTATAATGTTGCAACGTGGAATATAAAAAATAGAAACATTTCTTTTTCAAATAACGAATGGATGGTAAATAGTGAAAAATTAAAATTTTATCATTTTTCAGGTTTTGGTAAAAATTTTAAATGGGCAAACAAAGAGTTGAATATTTTTACTAAACCAAACAACCCTTTAAGAGATTTATGGAAATGGTATAAGGAGACTTACGCCGCTAATATGCACTTTAATTTAAATAACTGGTTTTGGGGTAAATACGAAAATGGAGAAGAAATACAACAGATGCATAGAAAATTATATAGAGAAAACCTTGATATTCAAAAAAAATACCCTAACCCCTACAGTAATAGTTTTTATTTAAATATAATATGTAAATAATGGCACAATTAGTAAACCCTATTTTTATTGGAGGATCTGGTAGAAGTGGTACATCGCTTTTATTTTTACTTGTAGAAAGAAATAACAGTTGTTATGGTTTTTCTAGAAGAGAAACAAAATTTATTATTGCAGAAAATGGCTTAGTAGATTTATACTATTCCTTGGCCGAAAACTATAATATTGATAGGGCTAAAACAGCCATAAAACGTTTTAAAGCCTTAGTAAATGCCTTAAAAACCGATGGGACCTTCTACAAAACTGATGGATTGAATTCTTTTTTAAATGACGATAAACTTTATGATGAAATAGTAAACGATTTTATTGATAAATTATGGACTAAATCTGGCATACCACTTTACCTGAATGAAGCAGAATTACTGATATTAATTAGAAATTTTTTAACTAATTTATGTGTCAATCTTAAGGGGTATAATATTAAAAGAAGATTTGTTGAGAAAACACCACACAACTTTTTACATTTAAATTTTTTAAATAAATTATTCCCTGACTTAAAATTTTTACACATTGTACGCGATCCGAGAGGTGTAGCATATTCATTAACCAAACAAAACTGGGCACCTAACGATTTTGAACAAGCTTGCTTTTGGTTGCTGCAAATTTATGAAGCTTTTGTCGGTCAAAAAAAATTTAGTAAACACACTAAAATAAATAAATTCTATCAATTGAAATTAGAAGATTTAGCTAATGAAAATAAGGAAAAAATAGAGCAAGAATTGAGTTCATTTTTAAGATTAAAAAATTTTGAAATTAATAGCAATGATGCTGACATCAATGAAATTGATTATTGGAAAAACGAACTAACAAAGGAACAAATTAAAGTAGCAAATTTCCGTTTAGGAAAGTATATTAACTATTTTGGTTATCAAATGTAAACTAAACAATTATTATTGAAAAAAATATACTTACACATAGGACTTGAAAAAACTGGAACAACGGCTATTCAAGGTTTTTTAAACAATAACAGAATATCTTTATCAGAAAAATTTGGCATCTTATTTCCGAAGTTTGAAGAAGATGATACTGCAATAAAATCTAACCACAGAATAGCTAAAATTTTTGTGCCAAATAAAAACATTGCAGCACATCACAAAGCAGTTAGTTTAATTACTTTTACACAATTACTTGAAAATTTTAGACAAAACAATAACTGTGAAACATTAATACTTTCATCAGAACTATATAGTTATTTAACCTCTAAGGAAATACAAGCACTAAAATGTTCATTAAAAAATTTTGAGGTTACTTTAATTTTATATTTAAGAAGGCAAGATGATTATTTGGAATCTTCTTACGATCAACATGTAAAACAAATTTGGCTGCAGAATAGACCGCCTATTGATCTAGAAAAATTTCATAAAAAAACTAAGTTAAATTTTCATCAATTTATTTTAAATTGGTACGATAATGGCTTTTCTAATATAGATCTGAAAATCTACAACAAATCAAAAGAGAAAGACTTTATATATAGACAATTTTTCAAAAATATAAATAGTTCAATATTTGACAATGACATTATAATTACTAAAAAAAATAATGTTAATCCATCACTATCCTTGTTTCATAAAATTTTAATTACACAATATCTTCCTAAAATAGATGACCCTTCTTTCCGTAAAACAATAGCTGATGTAATTTTTAAACACAACATGTTTTTTACTAATTTATTAAAAAATGAAGTTATAAGATCAAAAAATTATTACTCCAAAGAATTTAAAATAGATTTATTAAAAAAGTATGAAAATAGTAATATGCAAATACTAAAAATGTTCCCAAACTCTGGTTATAGTAAAAATTCTTTATTTGCACCAGTAGAAAACTTTCCGGATGATTTAACAATTAAAGATTTAAGCAAACAGCAAATTATGTTTTACTTCTTCAATCTAGTTCTGTTTTTCATTAAAAATTATAAAAAATAATCTTTTACTATTTAAGCCTGTCAAGTAGTTATCATCCGCCAAAATATAACACACAAACTAAAAGATTAATCTCAGAAGGCTGGTTAGCGGTGTATAAAGACATTAAATCACTTCTTAATTAATAAATTTGATACAGCAAGCCAAAATGCTTAATTTTGCGAATGTTAAAACAAGAATAAAATGTTCAATCTCAACTTTCTTAAAATTATAAAATACATATTATTTTTTTTGGTTATAATTTTTACGGCAAATTTTGTTTTAAACTTTAAACCCAAGTCAAAAAAAAATAAAGTTAGATCTGTTCATCATAAGCACGAGTATAACGATCATTTTTTTGCTTTAAGAAATTACCCAGAAACTGCGCCAGATTTAAATGCTTATGATAATCAACTGGCCAAAATAAAAGAAAGTAAGGCGCTTAAAACCTCTAAAAAAAGTGAAGAAGATTGGAGATTAGAAGGTCCAACTAATATTGGCGGCAGAATTAATACTATAGCAATTCATCCTAATAATGCTAGTATAATGTTAGTAGGTGCAGCTATGGGAGGTATTTTTAAAACAATTAATAATGGTTTAACCTGGAAACCCGTTTTTGACGATTTTTCGCAACTTTCTATAAGTAAAATTGTTTATGATCCAAATAATTCAAATGTACTTTATGCTGGTACTGGCGATGCCAATATTTCTGGTTTTCCTGCAGTAGGCGATGGGCTTTACAAAAGTACTGATGGAGGAGATACTTGGAAAAGAATTGGTTTAACTTTTAAGCACGTTATTGCAGATATTTATGTTGCGCCGCAAAACTCCAATTTAATATATGCGGCCTCAATGGGCTTACCTTACGAAAGAGACCGAAATAGAGGACTATATAAAAGTACAAATGGTGGTACAACCTGGCGACAAGTGCTATACGTATCGGAAAGTGCTGGTGTAATTGATATAGAAATTGATAAAAACAACCCGAATATAATTTATGCAGCAGCCTGGAATCGTATTAGAAACAACACGGAATCACTAACTAAGGGAACAGATGCTAAAATTTACAAATCTGTAAACGGCGGTTCAAGCTGGAAACAACTAACAAATGGTTTACCATTGGGCAAGTTCTCTAGAATTCGTTTAGCAATATCTAATCAAAATTCTCAAAAATTGTATGCCACTTATGTTGATTCCTTACATCGTTATTACAACACTTACAAAACTTTAGATGGTGGAGATAGCTGGGCAGAGTTGGAATATAACTCAGAACAGATAAATACCTATGGTGGACCCGGGCAAGATTTTGGTTGGTACTTTGGTAAAACGGCAGTTGCACCAAACGATGATGATATATTATATATTTTGGGTGTAAATTTATGGAAGGTAACCGAAAATGGTGCTGAATGGGAAAATGTAATGCAAAACTCTTATGGAGTGCATGTGGATAATCACGATATGCAATTTGTTGATGACAAAACCGCTGTAGTAGCAACCGACGGTGGTTTATACAAAGGTGAGCTCGGTTCAAATGGTAATTGGTTTTTTGAAGATATTGACAACATTGCCATTTCGCAGTTTTACAGGGTTTCAATAAACCCTCATCAAAACGGAATTTACACCGGTGGTTTACAAGATAACGGAACTATTGAAGGCAGTCACACTTCAATAAACGATTGGCAAAGAGTTTGGGGTAGCGATGGTTTTACAGTTCAATTTTTAGAAAACAATCAAAATATTCGTTACGTTTCTGTTCAAAATGGCAATATTTACATTTTAAAAAATTTTGCTACAAGTAACGAATCATCTCGTTCTTTTAATAATGGCATAGTTAATACAGATAGAACCAATTGGGATACGCCATTTTTAGTAAGTCAACATAATGATAACATTATGTACAGAGGTACTTTTAGAATGTATAAAAATGAAACACCTGAAGAAGCTAATTGGTCGCCAATTAGTGAAGATTTAACTGATGGCATAATTTTAAACAAACGCTTTCATACCATAACAACTATTGCAGAATCGCCACTAAATGCTAATATTTTAATGGCTGGCACAGTTGATGCAAACGTATGGATTACAAAAGATGGTGGCGATAATTGGGAGGCCATTTATAGTGGCTTACCTGAGCGATATATTACCGCTGTAAAAAATTCGTATGCTAATGAAAACACTATTTACGTAACTCAAAGCGGCTATAAAGACAATGATGACAGACCTTATATTTTCAAATCTACCAATTATGGGCAATGCTGGCGATCAATAAGTGGAAACCTGCCGCTTGTTGCTTTAAATGGCATTGAAGTTTACGATAATGGGTTGGATAATGTGTTATTTGCCGCTACAGATGGAGGTGTTTTTTATTCTAACAATGGAGGGATTTATTGGGAAATTATGGGCGATTTAATGCCTGCCGTACCAGTATATGATATTCAAATTGATTACAAAAATGAACGCTTAGTAGCAGGTACTTTTGCCCGCTCTATGTACAGCTACTCTATTAAAGATATTGTTGCCAATGCAACCGTTGTAAGTCAAAATTCTGATATTACTCCACCTGTTATTTCTGTTGCCAGTCAGCCAAATATAATGTTGCAATTAGGCGAAACCTTTATCTACCCTACTGTATCTGCAAGTGATAATATTGATTGTGATTTGAGTGATAAGATTGTGATAAGCGGAGATTTAGACATCAATACAGTTGGCACTTATACTATTAACTATTATGTAAGCGACGAGGCCAGTAACTTAGCCAATGCTTCCATAACAGTGACCATTTACGAAGATTTACCGCCAGTACTAAACGTAAATAGCTTAGATGAAGTTGATGTATTTCAAGGTACTATATTTTCGTTACCAAATGCTACTGCAATTGATGAAATTGATGGGGATTTAACCATTAATATTCTTATAGAAGAAAACATCGATATAAACGTACCTGGTAGCTATTCTTTAACCTATTTAGTTTCAGATTCTGGTAGTAATACTGTTACAAAAACTATAAAAATAAACGTAATTGAAGATTTACCACCTGTAATTGCTATTGATGGAGATAATATAGTAGAAACAGAAATATTTTATAGTGCTTTACTCCCTAACTTTACAGCTTATGATGAAGTTGATGGCGATTTAACAAATGAAATAATAATCGACAATTCTAATGTAGATAATACGAGACCAGGCGAATATGTAATTTATTTAAATGTTACTGATTCTTACAACCAAATCACAACAGCAGAAATTATTGTTAGAATACTAATTGTTGATGTTAAGGATTATGATTTTAAAAAGATAAATATTTACCCAAACCCAACAACGGATGTAATACAATTTAGCAACATGGATTTACTTAATGAAGTTAGTATTTTCGATATTTCTGGTAAACTAATGTTACAAACTGAGCAACTCAAAAATGGCTTAAATGTAAGCGATTGGCCTGCCGGTAAATATCAAGTTTTAGTACAAAGCAACAATAATCAAAAAATGATGCTTACTTTTATAAAGCAATAATCATATTTTATTATTAAAAGATTTTTAGAAAGCTGGGCTTACTCTAACCTAAATATTAGTTTAGGAGCTGCCGCTTATGCGCTTAGCACTTACATCATTTTTAGTATTAAACCTATTAACTATAAATACATAGCCTTTGTATTTTTTGCTACTTTAAGCAACTATATTTTTCATAGAATATTTCCTGTTTATTATCACAATTATAAAAGACATAACAACGCACTTTTTAGCTGGACCATAAAACACTTAAAATTACTAACTCTTGCTTTTATAGCGTCATTACTCTTAACTGGCTTGCTTTTCTTTTACATAAATAGTGCTTCAAAAATTACCCTATTTCTTTTAGGAGCTTTAACAGCAACCTACTCATTACCCTTATTTAAATACAATAGTAAAACAATCAGGCTACGAGATTTTTCATATTTAAAAATACTTCTGATCGCTTTTACCTGGGCTATCGTTTGTGGTAATCTTGTTTTATTTAACAGCCACATTTCTTTTTCTATAAATAAACATTTTTTTATATTTATTGAAAAATTTCTATTTTTAATAGCCATCACCATTCCATTTGATATTAGAGATTATGAACAAGATAAAATTGAAGCGGTAAAAACCATACCGAATACTATTGGTATTAAGCAAAGTATTTTATTGGCACTTGTTTGTTTACTAACATCTCTATTTTTAATACTATTTTTTAATACAAATATTTATTACAAGCTGGCCTATGTATTGGTCTACATATACGCAGGTACTTTAATTGCTATAGCTAATAGCAAAAAAAATGCAATGTTTTTTTTATTTTATTTAGATGCTGCCTTAATTATATTAGGTGCTTTAGTTTTTATAGCTTATCTTATAACATCATAAAATAAAATTTTCAACCTTTGCAACAACAATAAATAAAAGCATATATCTTTATATCATTGTATTGCCAATTATCATTTTAAATGTTTGAAAAATTAAAATATACAAAACCAAGAAACATATTTTTTATTTTAGTGATTTATATATTCGCTATGTCGCTTTGGTGGATGTATTTGCTAATAAATAAAAACAATAAATTATATGCGGAAAAATTTGAAAACCAAAAGCAAATTGTAATTAGTGAAAAACTAAGTTATGCACAAGTTGTTTTGGAAGATGTGGCAGAAAAGCTCAATAAAAAAAGAGAAAAACAAAACCTGATGATAATTAGTGAAGGTGCCGTTTTTTTGCTCTTATTAGCTTTTGGTTCTTACAAAATTTATAGTTATTTAAATGAAGAAATTACATTAAGCCAAAAGCAGCGTAACTTTCTTTTATCTATTACACACGAACTCCGCTCTCCTTTAACAGGCATACAACTTTCTGTAGAAACAGTAAAAAACCGAGTATTAAATAAAAATACACAAGACCAAATGCTAACCAATGCACTTACCGATGTTGATCGGTTAAAAGGCTTAGTAGAAAACCTATTAATGGGAGCAAAAATTGAACGAGAAACTATAAAATTTGCCAACAACCCCATTAATATCTCTAATTTAATTAAATCAATAGGTAGTCATTTTGAACAAATTAATAAAAAAGAAAGACAGATAATTGTTAACACGCCAGCCAACGTTTTTGTTAAAGGCGACAAATCTGCACTAACTTCTATTTTTACAAACCTAATTGATAATGCCATAAAATATTCAGAAGTTTTTTCTACCATTTTTATTAATGCAGAATTTAATAATGATGTATTTTGTGTAAAAGTTATTGATGAAGGTGTAGGCGTTCCTGCAAACGAGCGATCAAAAATTTTCAATAAATTTTACCGAATTGGTTCAGAAGACACGCGTAATACAATTGGTACTGGCTTAGGTTTGTATATTGTAAAAGAATTAGTTGAACTAACAAATGGTAAAATAAACTATGCTGCTAACAAGCCAAAAGGAAGTATTTTTAATATTGAATTGCCTGCTTATTATGAGCTTGTTGTTGTTGAAACTGCCGCACAAAAAGTAGCTTAAAAATTTTTATTACATTAATATGACACTTAAATACTATATTCTTCCGTTCTTAACAACACAAAATAAATAGCTATGAAGCAAAGAATTTTATTGGTAGAAGATGAACAGAACATTAGAGATGCAATTAAACTAAATTTAGAATTAGAAAACTATGAGGTAACAACTGCCGCCAATGGTACCGATGCCTTAAAGCGTTTTCATGAAGCCTGTTTTAACCTGGTTATTTTAGATATTATGATACCCGATATTGATGGATTAACCGTTTGCGAAAAAATTAGGTTAGAAAACACGGATATTCCGGTTTTGTTTTTAACCGCAAAAGATGCCAGCGACGACATTATTACCGGCTTAAAAAAAGGTGCAGACGATTATATGACCAAGCCTTTTGTATTAGAAGAGTTTTTGTTGAGAGTAGCAGTATTAATTAAGCATAGTCACAAAGGTACCGAACAAGAGAAAGAGTTGAAAATCTATACTTTCGGAGCTAACAAAGTCAATTTTTCGACCTACGAAGCCATTGGTAATAATGGTAACTTTAACCTTACCAATAAAGAGGTAAAGCTGCTTAAATTATTAATTGACAGAGCAAATCAGGTTGTTTCGCGCGAGCAAATTTTACAATTTGTCTGGGGTTACGATGTTTTTCCAACCACCAGAACTATTGACAATTTCATATTAAATTTCAGAAAAAATTTTGAAGAAAACCCCAGAGAGCCAAAATACTTTCAATCGGTACGTGGCGTAGGTTATAAGTTTGTTTACGAAATGGCGGCGCAAATAGCCTAAACAAATAATTTGAAGTGAAACAGCAAGATTCGCACAAGCTTTTCAACTGCTTTCCATTACTTCCCGTTCACTCCCGATAGCTATGTGGAGTGAATGAGAAACATTCCAATTAGGGCAATCACTATAGTTATAAGGGTGGAAAGCTTTGTAAGCCGTGTTGCTCATTACAATTTAACTTACAAGGCCTACCATTAAATTACCACTTCAATAATTTGCCTGCTTTTAGCATTTTGTTGTTTTCTAAAATGCTGTAGGTATAGTTGCCATTTGATAAAAAATGGAAATCTAATTTCTCACTTTTTATTGTATTATGAAAAATTAATTGGCCAACGCTATTGTACAACTGAATTTCATTTTCTTTATATAAATTTAAACCCTCAACAATTAAGTAATCTGTTATTGGGTTAGGGTAAATTTTAATGTGCCTATTGGTTTCCTGTTCAATTATCGGTACTAAATCACCAGCATTTGGTAAGGCTACTGTATTGCCAAATTTATCAAACTTAGCAGCATATATGTCTGCTTCAAAACGCCCATTTTCGTAAGGCAAATGTCTCAAAACAAATACTACAACTCCACTATCTGGTGTAGCTACTGCGCCTTGCGGTAAATAAGCTGCATCACCGCCAAGGTATTTTTCCCAACGTAAATTACCTTTATCATCCAAACATTTTAAAGTTATAAAAGTTTCATAACAAGTTATTGTTTGGTTTGGCGTGGCAATAAATCCACAATCTTTATCGCTATGCGAGTAGTAAATATAATCATCATAAAACAAATCAATAGCAAATTGACCATAGCGTTTGTAAAGGCAATGCGAAGGTGTATCAATAAAAAAAACAGTTGGGTTTTGGGGTTCTATTAAATCATATTTGTATACAAATTCTCCATAGCGCAATGGCCGAGGAATATCTGTTGTGCAAGGTTGGTCGATTTTTACAAAACCTGTTATATATGCAGTTTCTTTATCGTTGTCAATAGCTAAACGGTTACAGTCTCTTAATACTTTTAAATTAGGAGTATCTAAAGCATAAACCACCCCATCTATTAAAGACAAATCAGAATTATGTGAAGTATAATTCCAACCTTGAGGATTTGTAGAAAAATACTCTCCAATACTATTTTGTATTATAAAAGGTTCTGGAACGCCATAAACCTCTTCACCAGTATAGTTGTACGCATTAATTCTTTCTCCATATTTATCAAATTCATAAAACCCGTAAGTACCAGGATAAACAATATTATTATTATCATTTATAATAAAGTGCCAACCAAAAAGCCAATTAGCAGAAAGTTGATACTCCGTCGGAACTGCCAAAGTACGCTGTAATTCCAAATCTAAATTGTACCAATGCATATAAAATTTGGTGGTGTCTTGCTGTAAATTAGCTACAAATACCACTAAATCATCATCTGCTTCATCAATTTGAAAATTAAGTACCAAGGTAATTGAATCTGATGTTGATGCATAGCGCAGTTCTTTTTTTATTTCCAGAGCTTCATTTAATAAAAAAAGCTTGCTAAAGCAATATTCTACTTCTTCTAACTGAAAAACAAAATCTTCAAGAGACGGTTCATAGCCTTCACCATTGTTAAAATAGCTATTTACCTGTTGTTCTAAAAGATATAGATCACCATTTGATAAGACATCTGCAAATATTACACCTTCGTTAGTATTTTTTTTTATTAAAGGTGAAAAATCTTGACTCTTAGCATTGCTAAGAGTCAAGATTAAGACAAAAATTATTATACTATTATTAGTTTGCATATTGATTAGAAATCGTTGTAGAAATAAGATTTACCAACATAAACGCCCTGTATACACCAATAAGACTCACCAAAGCGCTCTTCATATTTCTCTTGAATGTAATCCGCAGTAGGTAAATTTATTCCATTAGTTAATATACGCATTTAGTAATAATACAACAATTGCTAATATAGCAATTAATTTTGAATTTACATTCATATTAAAATTAGTTTGAGGCCTTATGTAGGTTCCTTTACAGTTGAGGCCAGTTAAAAAAATGAGTTAAGCTTAACACATCAAATACATAACATCATAACAAAAAAAAAGAATAAAATTTTTTTAACATATTGTTTTTATATCTTCTATTAGTTTATTAATAAAGCAATCATATAAAATGCATCCATAGTAAATTAAACAATCAGGCTAATATTCAATAAAACCTGTTTCATTGGCGAGAAGTAAACACAAATGAACAGGTTCACTTGGAGCAGAGAAAAATTTTAATTTGATTGCTATGCGCTATTGTTTTACAGCAGTTAAATACTTAAATTTGTTTTTTTATTAATCCGAAAAATAAATTTGATTATGGCTTTTGAGTTACCGAAATTACCTTATGATTATAATGCTTTAGAACCTCATATTGATGCTCGCACTATGGAAATACATCACGGTAAACATCACAATGGATATACTACCAAATTAAATGCCGCTATTGAAGGTACTGATATGGCCGATAAAAGCATTGAAGACTTGTTGAAAATGGCATCGAGCAATGGTGCAGTTAGAAACAATGGTGGCGGTTATTTTAACCACAATTTGTTTTGGTCGGTAATGTCGCCAAACGGTGGCGGTGAACCAACTGGCGATTTAGCAGCTGCTATAAAAGATGCTTTTGGTAGTTATGATGGTTTTAAAGAAGCTTTTGCAAAAGCAGCAGGTACACGCTTTGGCTCGGGTTGGGCTTGGCTTTGTGTACACACAGGTGGGAAGGTTCAAGTATGTTCTACGGCTAATCAAGACAATCCTTTAATGGATGTTGATAATGGTTGTGGCGGCACACCAATTTTAGGTATTGATGTATGGGAACATGCTTACTATTTAAACTATCAAAACCGCAGACCAGATTACGTTCAAGCTTTTTTTAATGTAGTAAATTGGGAAGAAGTAAGTAAAAGATACGAAGCAGGAAAGTAAGCTTTTAAAATAATTACAACATATTTAAAGGTCATCACAATGTTTTGAGATGGCCTTTTTTAATTGCCAAAATTACTACGGATAGCCAAAATGAAATTTCTACCAGGCCCACTAATACCTGAAGCAAAAGGTTTATAATGTGTATCAAAAATATTTTCGATGCCGCCAGAAATAGTAATGTTTTTATGAATTGCTGTATTAAACTTTAAGTTAAAAGTTTGCCAGGCTGGTGTATACAATTCGTTGAGCGCTTCGCTTTCTTTATCTTCCCCAAATGGGCTGTATAAGCTTTCTGGTTTTATACCATTATAACGCACAAATAATTTCGCTTCAAATTTTGGGTGTTTGTAATGCAAGCCACTTTCACCAAACTGTGGCGGAATGTGGCCTAATGGTACATTTTCAATTATATCAACTCCTTTAATATAGTTATGATGCAAATAAGCACTTAAAGATTTTACAAAATTTATATTTAAGCTGGCAGATATACCTAACACTTTTGCCCTGCCAGCATTTTGGTTACTATAAATTTTGCTCAATTGCCCTTCGTAAGTTAAACTATCTAAACCGTTTAAGGTTGCAGCTCTTCGTACAATAGCGTTAAACAAATAATTATAAAAAGCATCTATTTTAATAACCGCTTTATTGCTTATTGTATGCTGAATGCCAATATCTGCATTTAAGGTATATTCTGGTTTAAGCTGTAAATTAGGTACAACTACTATTCCATTTTGCGGATCAAAAAATTTAGCAGAATCATCAATGTTTGGTGCTCTAAAACCTGTACCCAAATTGCTAAACAAACGAGTATTTTCGGTAAGCGCATAATTTACACCAACTGCACCTGTAAAAGCACTAAAATTTCCAGTAAAATTTTTCATTGGTATATCACTTACATTATCAGAAAACTGAGCTGTAAGATTGTTGTAAGTAAATCGAATACCATCTGTAAAAGTTAACTTATCATCTAATTGATATTTATGCTTGGCGTAGGCGGCAAAAGTACTCATGCTACTTCCTTCATCTGGGTAACGGGTAAGCAAATAATCATCTAAAATTTCATCTTCTTTTTTAAGGTAAGCATTTGATTTTACGTTATTGTAAGAAAGTTCAATACCGTATTGTAAGCTGTTTTTAGAGTTAAAATCTTTACTTAAATCAGAAGTAAAACTTATTACCTGAACATCTTCTTCATTAAAATTAGTTTGTGTACTGCCAAAATTTCTTTTAATTCTGTCTTCATCAATTTTTTGAAAAGAAAGTGTTGTATTTATACTGTTAGCTAAAACACTATTATTACTAACAAAGCTATAATTTAAGGCTGCCAAAAAACGTGTTTGCGGGCCATAATTCCATTTTGCCCATTTTGGTTGTGGTAAAGTGTTGCTGCCAATAGAAACATCGTTCATCCTATCAAACCTTGGTATTTCGCTTGTTGTGGAGTATTGTAGATTAAAATTGAAATGATGTTGCTGGTTTAATTGAAATCTAAATTTCTGTAATACATCCCATTGTTTGTAAGCCGTTGGTTGCAGTAAATTAACATCTTCATTTTGCAATTCTACATCTTTTCCTTCTTCATTAATAGCAACAATGTAAGGCATTTGTCCCCAGGTATTTTCAAAATCTTTTCTATTACTACCAATTTTTAAATCGTCAAAATCGCTAAAAGAAATACTGGTTAAAGAAGCCCATTTTTTTAAGCCAATACTAAAATCAATATGTGTTGTTTTTTCATTATTGGCAGTAGCAGTTCTTAAAAGTGTGTTTACACCAAAAGAAACATTTTTACTTTTAGCAAACTTTGGCTGTTTGCTTTTAAAATGCATTACGCCACCAATAGCATCGCTACCGTAAATAATAGAACCCGGGCCATAAACCACCTCGGTTCTACTTAAAATGGATGGATCAATACTGATAACATTTTGTAAATGCCCGCCTCTGTAAATAGCATTGTTAAGCTTTACTCCATCTACTACAATTAATACTTTATTGGCTTCAAAACCCCGTATTATTGGGCTTCCCCCGCCCATTTGGCTTTTTTGGATAAATACATTACCAGTTTCGGTTAAAAAATCGGCGCTGGTTTGCGAATTGCTAAGTGCTAAAGTTTTAGCTGGTAAAATGCTTACTTTATTGCTTACTTGCGAAAGCCGTTCTTCTTTTTTTGAAACGGCAACAACAAATTCGTTTAACTCAATTGATTTTTTTATTAAACGAATTATATTTTTTTGTACGATGCTTTTGTAGGTATATTCTTCTGAAAAATAGCTTAAGTGTTGAACTGTTAATTTAACCTCGTTATTTAGTTGCGGAATGTTTAGTCTACCTTCATTATTAGTTGTAGCATAAAACTGCTTGTCTTCTGTAAAAATGGTAACATTTTCGATAGGTTTATTAGTATCATAATCAACAAAAATGAGTTTATTTTGAGCTGATGCTGTTACATACAACAACATAAAACACAACAATGAAATTAAATTTCTATTAAAATTCCTCATTTAATTATTCAACAATTTCGGCAAAACTATTCTAAAAGTTGTACCAACTTTACTTTCGGAGTTTTTTACAAAAATTTTCCCTTTATGATATTTTTCAATAATACGCTTTGATAACGATAAACCCAAACCCCAGCCTCTTTTTTTGGTAGAATAACCAGGTTTAAAAATAGTCTTCCATTTCGATTTTGGTAAAGGTTCTCCACTATTAAAAATATCAACCAAATGGCTGCTGCTATTTTCTGATAAAGTTACAATAATTTCTCCACTACTTTGCATTGCATCTAAGGCATTTTTCAAAATATTTTCTACTACCCAATCAAATAATGGTGGCGATAAATGCGCCTCTGAGCTAATGTTGTGTAATAATTCAAATTTAATTTTGGCTGATGCTCTGCGTTTTATGTAATCAACGGTAGTTTTTATTTCTTCATATAAACTTACTTTTGTTAGTTTTGGTTGTGAACCAATTTTAGAAAAACGATCGGTTATCAATTTCAAACGATCCAAATCTTTTTCTAATTCAATGCCAATGTTTTCATTATTTCCGGCTGCTTCTTCGTTGGCTTTAATTATTTCAATCCAACCAATTAATGAAGAGAGCGGCGTGCCTAACTGGTGTGCTGTTTCTTTGGCCATACCTACCCAAACCTGGTTTTGCTCCGATCTTCGGGCAGCACTAAAAGCCAAATAACTTAGCAACAAAAAAATACCAATAGTCGCTAATTGAATAAAAGGGTAATATTTTAGTTGTGATAATAAAATGGAATCTTTGTAATAAACGCGCTCATCAAAAGTAATTGTTTCGCCGTTGCCTAAGTCAATTTCATATTTCATTGGTATTAACTTTCCACTTTTCTTCATTTCTGCCAACTCTTGCATTAAAAACGCATTGTCTTTCTCTCTCCTAATTGTATCATTCTTATCCCAACCTCTTGCTACTTTTAAAGAGTCAAAATTTCTACTTGATTTTATTTCATCATTTTTACTTGTCCAAATAGTGGGTATTGTGTTGTTATTGCGTACTATGTTAAGTATAAATGGAGAACCTATATCTTCCTCATCAATTTGTAAAGACAGGGCTTGAGATTCTGCCCAATCATTCATTTTTTTGTGCTCTTCAATTGCTATTTTTTCTGCAATATTATTGGTATACCATAATGTAAACCCTGCAATAATTAATGCCAAAATTAGCAATATTACTTTCCATCTAAACTTTCGCTGATAAATGTTCATAGAAAAATTAAGTTAATAGCAATAACGTGAAAATAAATAAAAAGGTACTTGCTAAAATACTTATTAATGAGGAAAGGAAGGTTGAGTTGCAATGTTGTTAATCTGCTTTAAATGCCGCTTTGTATGTTGTACAATAATTTGTAGCACGTCACCTAAATAAAAAAGAACGTTGCACCCTGGTACAGTTAGTCTTATATTGTTTAAGTTTATAAGTCTCGATTCTTCTATTAGCTTAAACATTTTATCAGTAGAAACTTTAAACTTATTAAAAGTAGATAAACGATTTAATTTTTTTGAGGGTATAAAATTTGGTAGTGCCCTCATTTTTAGTTGGGAATCGGCACTAATTGAAGTAATATATAAACTTCCAGTTGGGCTTGGCCTAAAAGGTTGATTGGCTGAAAATTGATCTGGTCTTTTTGGTAGGTCATTTAAAGAATTAAACGATTTTTCTATAAAAGAATTATTGTGAAGTTGTATATGTTCTAAATGTTGTAAAATAGACCATTTACCCATTTTATTTGACCAATTGAGCTGCTGATCGCTATAAGTTGTACAGATATGCACTATATTACTACTTAGTTGAACTAATTCTTTCTTTAGTCCATCTAAGTAATTACTATTATTTGCAAAATCTCTTAGCGACATATTTAGTTATAGACTTAATATGGAAATACAGTCACCTAAATATAAGTTTCTTAACAATAAAATTTGTTACTTTTTATGGTTTTTTATTAAAAAACAAATCTCAGCCCCAATTGTAATCTCCAACGACTAATTATGCTAAAATCGTTTTGAAAAGTTTCAGTTAATTGACTATCAAAACTATATACAGGGTTTCCTTTGGTTACTGTCACTCCAATTGGTTGAAATAATGAAGTATTTGTAGCAGTTTTACGAATGCCCCATTTAGAGTTAATTAAATTACCTGCATTTAAAATATCTAAGCTTAATTGAAATTTTTGATCGTTGTTAAGCCCAACATCTTGTAAAATGCGAACATCCCAAGTATTGTACCAAGGAGTTAAAGCGCCATATTTTTCAGCATAATCGCCTTTTCTACCACTCAAATAATCATCTTGTGCAATAAATGCTTTTAATGCTGTTCTTTGTGATGCCGCTTCTCCAGAAAAATCCATTTGATCTATTTCGCTGTCGGTTGGTACATAAATTATATCATTTAAGCTAGAACCGTTGTTATTAATATCGCCGCTGTAAGTGTAACTGTAACGGTTGCCTTCTGCATATTCGAAAAATACAGTTGCAGTTGTGCCAAATTTTGGATTACCCCAATTAAAACGTTTAGAAGCCGAACCTAAAACTCGATGACGATTACCATACAATGTTTGAGATACTAAAGGGCGATTAGTATGTTCAATGTTTGCTGGGTTTCTATCGTAAGCATCACTTGAAATTTCTGCATCAATACTCATTACATCGGTAGTATTTAAATAATTGTAGCCTAACTTAACAAAGGTATTGTTCCAGCTACGTGTTACAGAAAAAGATGCTAACGGAACTGCCCCCATTCAACCCGCATATTGTTGATAATATACCTTCCATTAACTTGTGTTTTTCCACCATAAATGATTCCTGATGGTAAATGTGTTGCTTTAACTGCTGCTGCCAAAAGTGGCTCATTATTAATACCATTTACAAAACCAGATAATGTGCTGGTTGCAACTTGAGTTAAGCCATTAAAGCTCACACACAAACAAATTAGCAGTAAAAATATATTGGTATTACGCAAAAAGCAAATCGATTTAAATATTAAATTATTAATAACTAATTTAATTATGAAATAAAATTTCCCTGTCGGAATTTATCCACAATTGATTAGATTAATAGTTGCTTTTAGAGTTTGAAATGCTTTAATTAGGGCATATTCAGATAAAATGGCAATACTAATAAAACAAATTTAAATTCACATAAAATATAGAATAGCTCCTATAAAAATTTTACTTATACAAACTTTGTACCGTTTTTTCGTTTATAATAATGCTGTATTTTTCTCTAAGTGATTTCACCCAATTTTTTTCAATAAATTCCTGATAATCTGAAGTTATATAACCTTTTGCTTCTAATAGTGTTTTTTGTGTTGGTTCAATTAACGCTTTATTCCAAATTACAACATAACCATCTTCCCATTCAGAAGGACCGTAAACTCCCTTTGCCCATTCTACTGTATTTACATACTTGTTTTGATTACGATTATAAGTTCCATTAATTACCTCAACATCATATTCTTTTAAAACCGCATCATTTATTTTTTCCCGTTTTGCAAGCTTTTTAATTTTTTTAGCTATTGTAAGATCTTTTGTTTTGTATATGTAAGCTTCTATTCGCTCTTCCCACATATAATTTTCACGTTTACCTTTAAAATAGTTTTTCAAGCCTTGTTCATCGTTCATTGATTTGTTCCAAACTTCTCTTTCAGTAATTTCAAAAAACAACAAGCCATCATAATATTCTTGCAATTGCCATTTATAGGCTGGATATTTAATTTCTAAATTCGAAATTTCAATATCTGTACAAACTTTATTTACAAAGTTTTCATACTTCTGCTCAATAACATTTTTAATACTTTTTAATGATCCAACAGCAGGGTTAGCTTTCAAATATTTTAAAAAATCTTGTTGTGTAAAATTTTGATCATTTATTTTAAATAGATTTTTGCCGTACTGTGCATAGTTTTCTATTTCAAAGTTACTTTTTAATACTTTCACATCTAACTGATTAATTAGTTCATTGCGGGCTGTTAAATATTCTTCAAAATCGTTTTCTTTTTTAATACGTTCAATAAAACTTTTTTTAGGTAAATCCGATCTGCTATCTTTTTCCACTTTTTTTCTAATTTTCCCCTGTTCTAAAAGTAAAGTACCCAGAGTATCTAAATGCAAACGCTTTATTATATGCCAGCCTAAACTGGTTTTTACAGGCTTAGAAATTGCCTGGTCTGTTTTTAATGCGAAGGCAGCATCTTCAAAAGCAGCAACCATTTTACCAGCCCCAAAAGCAGGTAAAGCTCCCCCTCGCCTATTGCTTCCATTATCTTGTGAAAAATCTGTTACTGCTTTTTCCCAATCTATAGTTTTACTATTTAATAATTTATAAATAGAGTCAATTTTACTTTTATTTTGTTGTTTTAATGCTTCGGGTGCATCTTCTGGTGTTTTAAGTAAAATATGGGCTACCGAAATTTCACCTTGCGATTTGCGCTTGTCTTTTAACCAAATTAAATGATAGCCGAACTTAGTTTTTACTGGCTCCGATACATTGCCAACTATTAATTCGTAAGCTGCACTTTCGAACGGGTATACTGTTTGAAAAGCAGAAATATAACCCAAATTACCTCTGTTTTCTTTTGCAGATGGGTCGTTAGAATAGCGATAAGCCATTTCCTCAAAATCCTTATTTTCGTCTTTTATTTTTTTTAAGATAAGATTTATTTTTTTCAACGCTTTATCACTTTCATCTTGTGTTGAACCTGCTTCTACTTCAATTAACAAATGGCTTATGTTTAGCTCTTCTTGCAATCTTTCGTAAGCTTCTCTAATTAAGTTTTCAGATATGTTTTTGTCGGTTAAATAAGATTCAATTAATTGCTGCTTGCTACTTTCGTACTCTTTTTTAAATTTTGCAGTACTTTCCATCTTTTCACTTTCAGCAGCCAAAACTTTTAGCTTTAAGTTTATGTACAACTCTAAGTATTCATCTATACTTGCTTTTCTCTCAGTTTCATTTTGGGGTTGATTGGCTTTATTATACATAAACAGAAACTCTTCCGCACTTACCTTTTTGTTGCCAACCGTAAATAAAATAGCATCATTTTGTTGGGCGCATACTATTATGCTTACGAGCAATAAAAAATAAATAGAAACAGTTTGTTGAATTAATTTCATTTTTAAAATTTGTTTAGCAAAAGTAGTTTTTTATACAGTATTTTTAAACTATGCAATGGCTTCATTTATTGTAGCTGTTTGTTTATATAACCATCTTTTAAATGGCAACCTGCCCGATGCTTCAATTTTTTTAAAAAGTTTTTCAAATTTAACTTTAAGCACTTGCTTTTTTTCGTAAGGTATGTTTTCTTTAATTTTAAACAAGTTTTCTGTAAATCTAAACAAATTATAATATCTGCGGTATCTATCTTTGTTAATCATTTTGTTACGCATTAAATACACTTTAAAAGCAGTAGTATGAGCTTCAAAAGCCCTTACAGCATCGGTTTCGAAGTAAACTCTTAACAACATAGCCCGTGCATTTAATTTATAAATCAAATTGTTATATTCTATATTTACCAATAAATCATGGGCTTTTTTGTAATTATTGGTTTCACAATAATAAACCGCTAAATTATAGTTGTAAGCATTATTTTTTATATTTTGAGGTAAATACAACTGGTACTTTTCAATAAAATTTCTTGCCCATTTATATTCTTTTAACCCCAAGGCTGTTGTAATTAAGTTTTGATAGCTCAAGTGAGTCATTACACCATTATCAATCAAAAATCCCTTTTCTAACATACTTTTTTGAATTTCAAAAATATGAGAAAAAAATTGTGCTTTGCCTTCATTAATTCTACGAGCTGCAAAATTCATTAAGTTTACATAAATGTCTGCTCCATCCGAAGGGTCAAATAAATCAATATGCTTTTCTACTAAGGCACATAATTCAAAATAATTTTCTTCATCATTTGCATCAACTAAAGATTTGTATATTTTGTAATAAACATTCAAAACTATTTCATTTGTATATTTATTACAATTATTTATGTGGTGATTAATTGAATCTATTAAAGGATATTTATATGCAATTGATTTGTTTCTACCTTTAAGTTCTCGCTCTCTATTCATCATTCCAGAGCTTTGATATAGCTTTTCAATTATATAGTGTGTATCTAAAGCATCTACTTTTTGTTGCATGTAAAAAGATTTACTAAAATCTAAATTGCTTAAATACCATTCATCTAAAGTATTAATCATTTTATATTTCAAATAGTATTCATCAGCGTGTTTAAAGTTGTCAGGCAAGGCTAATATGTCTTCAATTTTTCGTCTTGCTTTTTCAATGCGTTTATCCATCTTTTTAGCAATTAAAACATTTAATAAGTCTAAATGAGAAGACATTTCATTCCTATTTCTGTATTCGTTAATCAACATTTCTTCTAAAAGACTTAAAGTGGTTGAAAACAGCCGGCGCAATTGCACATAATTAAACTTGCTATTCGGATAAATGTGTTGAAAAATATTTTCCTTATTGCAGTTTTTATTATTAAAATTGCAAAAATGGATAAGCAAATATTCTGTTAATATTTTTACTTGTTTGCTGCTATTATAGTACGGCGACTGAACAAAAAGTAAAAATCTTTCCACTTCTTTTTTACTTAATTTTGATAGGCTTTGAATTAATGAAGACTTTAACATACTACAATTGTAAAGATATTATTTAAACCGAATATAATAATGAATGTTCTCTAAATAATTCTACAAGATAACCTTTAGCAAAGTAAAATATTATTGAAAAAATAAGAATCCATATTATTATAATAATAAGGTTGAAATGTTATTGATAAACACTTATTAAGAAAATACCTTGCATTCATATTAACAATTTGCTTAGCAATAAATACCAACCTTTACAAAAAGAAACCGGTCTACATAAATAAGCTAATTACAAAACTATATTTAATATGAAAATTAAAGTATTACAAGCCTGCAAGCAAGCAAATTTAATTCTGCTGGCGGCTTTATTTTTATCCTTTTTAATTAGCGAAAAGAGCTTTGGACAATGTAGCATAAATTTTTTAAGTTATGAAAGCAACTACATTTCGGAAGATTCTATATCAATATGCTACAATTTTACTTATGAGAACAATGTTTCAGATTCGTATCAGGTATTGTTTAACGATAAACTTATTAAAACTGCAAATTATAACGCCTTAGCATCAAATAGGTGTTTTGCAATTAGTAAAAATGACTTTGATATAAACAATCAATTGTTAGTACAAGATATGGAACGTTTAAGTTGTTCTGAATCCATAAATGTAAATGTTGTTTTTGATATTTTTCAATCTGGTTCCGGATGTTATAAAAACTTTTTTGTTGAAAAAACAGATTGTAAAGAAGATGGTAGTTTTTTTGTAACAGTTGATTTTACTCCAAATTATTATTCGGAAGAAGGTTCATTTATAATGTTTAGCAATAACAGGCAATTGGGTGAATTTAAATATGAAGATTTACCTTTAAACTTAGGGCCTTACTTTGGAACAAAACAAATAGATTTTAATTTTAAAGATACAGAATATTTCTGCGCCGGAAATATACAAGTTTACTCAGGTGCTTGCCTGCCATTAGATGAAATATCTGGTTCAAATTTCGATCCTGCTTGTGCCATTGCTAACCTTAGCGTAAAACAAACTATGTGCGCTACCAATGAAAATAAAACTAATGTTATCTTAAACTTTAACTCAATATTGGCCGAAAGCGAAAACTTTTACCTCTACTACTATTTTGATGATTTGACTGTAGATAGCGTGCTTTACCAATATACAGATTTGCCAATTGAAATAGATAATTTAATTGCAGATGGCTTTACATCTTACGGTATTGCAGTTGCGGATGCAGAAAATTCTTTTTGCAAATCAGAAGTATTTCTGCCAGAATTAAGTTGTGTTTTCCCAGGCAACACAAATGGAGATTTAAATAATACCGTTAACCATATAGATTTATTAAAAATTGGTGAAGCCTTTGGTGAAAATGGTCCAGCACGTTTAAATAGAACAGTAAACCCAACAATGCAAATTGCCGAAAGTTGGAATAATTTTTTTAACAATGGCTGGAATTATAAACACGCAGATTGTAACGGAAATGGTGTTATTGATAAAAAAGATGCTTTAATTATTAAACAAAACTATAGCAGAAAGAGCTTTAAAAATGAAACCCATAAATATTTAAATTTTAAAAACGAAGGTATTCCTATTGGTGCGGAAATACCAACGCAAACAATAGGTGCACAATCTGAAATTGTAATACCTATTATGTTTGGTGATGAAGAAAATTTAGTAAATGACTTATACGGCATAGCTTTTAGCTTAAATATTGACACTAATTATACTGATATAAAAAGTTTTAAATTAGATGCTACAGATAGTTGGTTAAATAGCGATAGTGATGAAATATTAAGCCTTATAGGGTTTAATGAATTTGATAGTCAATTAAATGTAAGTTTAACTAAAACAAATTGCGAAAGTATTTCTGGTTATGGACAAATAGCCAATTTGCGTATTACAATTATGGTTGAAATTGAACCTGAAAAACGTGCAGAAGATTTTGAAATAACAGTAGCAGATGTTGTAATTTCAAACAAAAGTGCGGGTTTTGAAAGCATAGTTAATAAAGGTTTAAAGCAAATTGAGTCAAAGGCAATTGTTGTTACAGATGTACCTGAGTTTGATTCTCATATCAACTTTCAAGTTTATCCAACACCAACATACAATGTTTTAAATATAAATACCAATTCAGTAAATACAACTACTATAGAAATATTTAACTTAATTGGAACAAATGTTTATAGCAGTACTTTTAAAAATAACACGAGTATAAATACAGCATTGTGGCCGAGCAGCATTTATTATTTATATTTAGAAAGTGGGGAATACACTAAGCAACAAAAAATATTGATGCGGTAATTTTCATAATTTAAAAAGCCAGCCCAACCATCCACCAGCGGGAAGGCATTTGTGCACCAAATACATCACTATATGAGGTGTTAAACAAGTTGTGAATTCTAAAATATGGCTTAAATCTATCGTTTAAGGTATAAGCTATTTTTAGATTGCTCAATAAATATTGTTCTTCTAAACTAATGCCAAGCATTTCAGAAAAACTGACATCTCTAACTATAAAGTTATTAATACTGCTTATCGAAAATTGTTGGTATTGCAGCGTAAGCCAAAAGTTTGTATTGTGGCTGGGGTGGTTGGCTAAATATTTTGAAGGCGTTTCTCCATCGGAAGTGGTATTTAAAAAAGTGTAATTAAGTTGCCCACTAATAGACACATCTTCACTTAATTGCCAGCTTTTTTGCAGGCTAAGTTCTGCACCAAGCGTGTTACTTTGGTTTAAATTACTTGGGTAAAAATAGTTTAAGCCAGCTTGCAAGTTGGTAGCATTGTTAATGTTATCTGCATTGGTAATTACATAGTCAATTAAATTATTGCCTGCTCTATAAAATGCCGTAAAACTGGCTTTAAAATTATTGGTAGCATAAAAATCTGTACCCAACTCAAACGACCAGGAACGCTCTGCTTCTAAATCTGGATTGCCAATATTTCTTTCATCAGGAAGATTAGGAATTAAAGAAGAAATATAACGTTCGGTAAAATCGGCAGCTCTAATAGATTTGCCAACTGAACCACGTAAAACAAGTTTATCTAACACGTAGGCTAAACTAAATTGCGGTAATATTTCCAAGCCAAAGTTAGTATCGTATTCTGCTCTTAAACTTGCATTTGCGGTTAAATCGTTTTTAAATTTAGATTGCCCGTTTACAAATAAGGCTATGTTATTGGTAGCGTGATCTCCCCTGTCGGTACTATTTATAACTTTATTAATGTATTGCAGACCACCACCTAATTTTATAGTATTTGATAGTTGATAATAATGAAAAGCATTGGCTACTAATTGATTGGTTGTATGTTCGTTAGGTATATATAGCGGATTAAAAATAAACAAATCGTTAGTGGTTTTAAAGGCGATGTTGGCATTGCTAAAATGATCTTTATTGTTTCTACTAAAACCAATTTGCGACCATAAACTATTGGTTATCTCAGTTGACTCATCTAAACGGCTGGCGGTGTAAAAATATTTTGCGCTAAAATCTCTATCATCGTAACCAAGCCTTGCGTAAATTTTTGTTTTATCATTTACAAAATGTGTTAGGGCCGCAGAATAGGTTTTTAAATTAAAGTAATTGTTAAACAAACTATCTGTTGAGGTGCCTTTTGCAAAATTTGGATTTACTAATGTTTCACCATCGGCAATGTTGGTTTTTACGCTGGTCGAAGCGTACCATTTTGTATTATGGTATGATATTGCTACATCTGAATAGCCGTATTTATTAGCACCAAGGCCAAACTCTCCATTTGCATTTATTGTGTTTTTGTTAGATGCTTGAGCCATATAGGTTTTGGTTTTAATGTGTATTAAACCACCAACAGCATCGGCACCATAAGCTGCTGCTGCCGGGCCACGTACTATTTCTATAGAAGCAATTTCGTGCAAAGCAACTGGTATGTTATTATTAAAGTGTGCGGTAAGTGGGTCGTTCATTCGTACATCATCTATAACAAAAAGTACTTGGGCAAAGGTGCTGCCACGCAAACCAATATCGCTTTGTACCCCAAAGGCTTGGCGGGCATTTACATTTACGCCTACTACGTAACGCAACAATTCGTCAACAGTACTTACAGGTAAGTTGTTAATGGTTTTACTATCTAAAAAGCTAATACTTTTGCCAGTATTAAATATAGGGCTTGGTATTTTAGTTGCGGTAACTTCTACCGAATCTAAAGTAACATTTAGCTGTGCTTTAGTTGAAAATTGCAATAGCATTATAGCAATTAGAATAGTAAATTTAAATATTTGTTTATCCATAATTTTACAAAACGCAAATAACCGCAAAAGCATGGTTTTAAACAATGTTTGTGGCAACAATTTTATGTGTTGGCACCTAATAAAAAGTGATTACGGTGCTGCGAATTTTTTAAAATAGCCCTGACTGTAATGGAAAGCCCACAGCTGCAGCAAGGCTTTGTGCCATGGCAAGCGAGGACTTGCAATGTAAGGCAGGACCAAAAGTTAATGCGAGCCTTTTCTGTTTCGCTTCTAAAAAAATTATTGTAAAATTTCGTGGCCAAGCTTGTCGCGCTTGGTTGTTAAATATTTTTCGTTATGCTGGTTTGGCTCTATTTCAATAAATACATTTTCTACTATTTCCAAATTATAACCATTTAGCGCAACTCGTTTTTTAGGGTTATTGGTCATTAATTTTATTTTTTTAATGCCTAAATCTCTAAGTATTTGCGCCCCTACTCCATAATCCCGCTGATCGGCTTTAAAACCAAGCGACTCGTTGGCTTGCACCGTATCCATTCCTTCTTCTTGTAATTTGTAAGCTTTCAGTTTATTTAGCAAGCCAATGCCTCTGCCTTCCTGGTTCATATAAAGTACTACGCCTTTGCCGGCGCGCTCAATTTTTTGCAAAGCGGTATGTAATTGATCGCCACAATCGCAACGCAACGAGCCAATTATGTCGCCGGTAAAGCACGAAGAATGTACTCTAACCAAAACGGGTTCATCTTGTTCCCATTCTCCTTTTACAATAGCCAAATGGTTTTCGCCTGTGTTGGTTTGCTGGTAAGCTACTAATTTAAAATTGCCCCACTTGGTAGGCAAATCAACGGTAACTTCTTTTTTAATTAAGGTTTCTGTTTTTAAACGATAAGCCACTAAATCTTTAATAGTAATTAATTTTAGATCGTGTTTATCGGCAAATTTTCTAAGCTCGGGTAAGCGAGCCATAGTGCCATCTTCATTCATTATTTCAACCAATACACCTGCCGGTTCAAAACCTGCTAAACGAGCTAAATCTATTGTTGCTTCTGTATGCCCAGTTCGGCGCAACACGCCTCCATTTTTTGCCTTTAATGGAAATATATGGCCAGGTCTGCCCAATTCTGTTGGCTTTGTATTTTTATTAATTAAAGCCAAAACCGTTTTCGACCTATCGGAGGCAGAAATACCTGTGGTGCAGCCGTGGCCCAACAAATCAACCGAAACGGTAAAAGGTGTTTTGTGTGATGCTGTATTTACATCAACCATCATTGGTAAATCCAATTCTTCGCAACGCGATTGTAATAAAGGTGTACAAACTAAACCTCTGCCATATTTTGCCATAAAGTTTATTACTTCGGGCGTTGCATTTTCGGCAGCGGTTATTAAATCGCCTTCGTTTTCTCTATCTTCATCATCAATTACCACCACCAACTTTCCGTTTTTGATGTCTTCAATGGCAGCTTCTATTGTATCTATTTTAATAATATCGCTCATGTTGTTATATTACGTTTAGTGGGTTCCCAAATACCACTTTTTATTCCTTTCATAAAATCAAAAAAACCCATCATTAAAGCTGAATTCATGCTGTAAAAGTAAGCTATAATTTTAAAACCTTTTGGCATAGTTAACACATCTTTAAAAAACAAATAAATAAAAGTGATGGCTATAAATAAAACTTGTGTAATAAAAGCCATCTTATAAAAAAAATGGACATTGCTTAATGCTGCAGCACAAACAAAAGTAGCTATTAAAAAGAAAGGACCTAACCAACGCAACAATTTATGACTTATAAATACAAAAGTGGTATTGTTAAACTTTGCCAACCATAATTTTTTAAAATGTAGTAGGTTTTGAAAATTGCCTGCTCCTATTCTGCGCTTTCTTCTAAATTCTTCTGCTATGCTGTTTGGTATATCTTCGTAGGCAATAGCTTTTGCGTTTTGTAAAACCATTTTTTTGGCTTCGATCACTTTCATTGAAATAAAAAAATCATCTACCAAAAAAAATGGTGGTACTTGTTTGTATAAATTTGATTTAATGGCATAGCAACCACCAAAAACACCCATTGCTTTACCATACAAAATGCTTTCATTTTTTCGTGTATTGTTTTCGTTGCTTACATAAAAATGCTCTAAAAAGCCGATGCCTTTACTGGGTAAGATGTTGTTGTTTTTAATATCTGCACCAACAATTCCTGTAAACTTATTTTTAAAATATTTTACTAATTCGTATATTGTATTTTCACTAAAAATAACATTGGCATCTGTTAAAATAAAAACTGTATTTTTTAATTGACCTGTATAACTTTTGTTAAAATGGTTGACCAATTTGTTTATGATATTCGGTTTGCCATTGCGTCCTTCAAAATTTAATAGTTCAATATTTTCTTTTTGTTGATGTGTTTTAATTAAATGATCAGTATTATCTGTTGAATTATCAGAACCAATTAACACTTTAATTTTTTGTGTAGGATAGTTAGTTAAAAAGATAGAATCAATTTTTTGGCTAATTACTTTTTCTTCATTATAAACCGCCATTAATATGAAGATGTGCGGTAAATCTTCATCATCTTTTGCATAAAAAGGCAGGTTTAACTGTTTGTTTTTTGCCATTATAGAAAGGTATAATGGATATACTAAATAATTATATAGTAAAGCAAAAAGGGCTACAAAAAATATGATTTTTATTACGATCAAAGAATTAAGCTGTTGTAAAACTGGATTAATTGATCGCCTAAGGTATCATTATTATATTGATTGATTACTAATTTGTGAGCATTTTTGCCCATTGTATTGATAGCTAGTTCATTTTTTAATAAAAAAATTATGGCATTGGCAAAGCTGCTTGCGGTATCTGCAATTTCAATGTTTGTTTTATGGGTAAAATTAATACCGGCTGCACCAAGGTTGGTAGAAACTACAGCTCTTTTTAAAGCCATTGCTTCAATTATTTTTATGCGCATACCACTGCCAGAAAGCAAAGGCACAACAAAAATTGGGTGGGTGGCAATAAAGTCTTTTGCATCATCTACTTCACCTACAATATTTATTGATTGGTATTGCTTAAACTGATTGGTATTTTTTAAATTTCTACCAGCTATATAAAATTCTGCAGTTGGTACTGTTTTTAAAACTATTGGCCATACTATTTTTAAAAACCAATGCAGGCCTTCTAAATTGGGCAGCCAATCTAACGAACCAATAAACGCTAAAGTATTTTTTAAAGATGGTTTAGCTGTTTTGTAATTATTTATATCAATACCAAATGGTAAATTGTGTACTTGCGCATGTTGTTGTTTCTTATTAAAATAAGTTTCATCTGCTGTGGAAATACTTACAATAGCATCTAACCTTGAAAAACTTTGTAATTGCGCTTTTTCTAACTCTTTTGCGTTTCTTTGGTATAATTTTTTTTTGATGATGTTGCTCATGTTCTGTGCTAATTTATTCCATAAATCGTGTTCTATATTGTGTGCACGCAAAACAATTTTAGCATTGCTGTGTTTTTTTATAGCAGATAAATAAGAGACTAAATACAAACCTTCTAATTGAACAATATCATAGTTATTGCTTTGAAGTTCTTCAACAATAATTGTCTGAAATTTTTTGCAGTAGAAACGCTGCAAAGTGTAGCTTTCATTTTTTATAAAAGATGATATAAAATTTACCGCTTTAAAATTTGTGTTTACAAAACATTGCTTGTAAGCTACTTTACTTTTTAATGGTGCTGATAATTGGTTTGAGTTATTGTTATGCTTTGGTGTGGCAATTGCTAATAAAGTAATTGTTGCGCCTTTGTTTACCAACAGTTTTGTTAAATTTAGTATAGCAAGGGCTTCACCATCTTTAGCAGGTATGGGCGTTTTTTTACAAACTTGAAGTATCCTCATATAGCTTGAGGTTTTTGTTTTTTAGAAAACTTTTCAAGCACTTTTTTAAAGGCATCTTTATAAGCATCCATATTAATAAGGTTACTATCGTTTACAGCTTTGTAAGTTAAAAATATGCCTATAGGCGTTAAAATAGTTGTTGCCATCCACATTCCTTGTAAAGCTGTTAAAACAAATTCTTCTCCAAGTTTTTTGCCAAAAGTGCCCAACAAATGATAAATTACAAAAAATATGATAGACAAAATCATTGGTAAACCTAAGCCGCCCTTGCGGGTAATTGCGCCAAGTGGCGCGCCAATAAAAAACAATACGATACAAGCAAACGACAATGTAAATTTACGATGCCATTCCATATTATATTTATTTCTTACTTTATTTTTTACTTCAACATCGCGTTTAGCAACACTAACGTAACCTTTTGAGCTTTTTATATTGTTTATTGCATTTATTAAAATAGTTGATTTATTCTTGCCAGATAATTTATCTAACAAAGTATTTGTAACAACAGGCAGCGTATCAACAATTTCAGTTGCAGCTATTAATGGTTTTATGCGTTCAGTAGTATCTGGCTCTAACTTTGCGTAGCGGTTAATATGTTTTTGTAATACATTACTACGTTTGTCTATTTCGATATCAATTGAATCAATAAAAGTGCTCAACTGCTTAACATTTAGCATTTGATAATTCTTTTTAAATAAGTCTTCACTAATTTGACTCATTTCAAAGTTAGACATATCAAAAACTTTTACAAACGATTTAAATTTAGTTCGGGTATGTTCAAATTTATCATCTCCTCTAGGTATAGGCTTTGCTTGTAATTCATCGTACTGCTCTCCATTTTTTAAATGAAACTTTAAATATTTTCCATTATTAAAAGGTTGCATAAAAGCTTCTTCTGCAAATATAACATTGGTGTTGCCATTGTTTTTGGTATGATCATATATCATTAAATCATACAAGGCTGTGCCATCTGCCGATTTTTTTTGTGCCTTTATGCTGTAGCCACTAATTCCATTATAAAAAGAACCTTCACTTATATTAAAAGCAGGGCTTTTTGTGGTAACAGTATGCAGCAAAACGCCATATTTTAAATTAGCTTTTGGTAAAATATTATTAGAAAAGAAAAAGGCAGAAATTGCTAATACAAGCACAAAAATAAAAAGGCTGGCCATGATGCGTAATAACGAAACACCAGATGATTTAAAGGCCACCAGCTCATAATGTTCGCCTAAGTTGCCAAAAGTCATTATAGAAGATAGTAAAACGGCAATGGGCAAAGCCATAGGCACAATATTGGCGCAAGAATAAAATATAAGTTCTGCTACTACCAAAATATCTAAGCCTTTACCAATCAAATCATCAATGTGTAACCACAAAAATTGCATAACCAATACAAACAAGGCAATAATAAAGGTAATAATAAAAGGCCCTACGTATGATTTAATTAGTAAAAAGTCTATTTTTTTCAATAAGAAATAAATTTAATATTAATTTAGGTTCGTTTTCATCTCACAAATAAAAGACGAAATAATAGCTTTATTTTAAACTATTCAAATGTAAACTGAAAAACAAAAATGATAGTATTTAGTTCTTATTAAATAAGTTAAACTGCCAGTTTGACAAAAAAAAGTAATTTTAACATACAAAAAGGAACAGTTTGTCTCATAATTGAAAATAATAAAGTAGCTTTACAATGTATACAACGTATGGTTTAATTTTTGACACTACAATATTATGGAAAAGAATTTTTCAGCAAAAGTAAAAGAAGTGATCTCTTTTAGCAGAGAAGAAGCTTTGAGGCTAGGACACGATCACATAGGCATAGAACATTTGTTGCTTGGTTTAATACGCCAGCGCGAATGTGCCGCCATTAATGTTTTACAATCTTTAGATGTTGACATTAATGATTTAAGAAAAACAATTGAGGGAGCGGTAAAAGAAAAAGTATCGCACCCTAACTATAATGTAGGACAATTACCATTAACTAAACAGGCAGAAAAAATATTGCGGATAACAATGCTTGAAGCAAAACTGTTGAATAGTGAAGAAATTGATACTGAACATTTAATGTTATCTATCTTAAAAAATAAAGACAATATGGCCTCGCAAATATTGCATCAATTTGAGATAGATTATGATTTATTTAAAACTGAGTTAGAATTTATGAATGGAGAAATAAGAAGCGACTCGAGCAGCGGAAATCGCGAAGAAGAAGATCCTTTTGATGAAGACAAAGGTTCATCAAGATCGGGTGCTAAGAGCGCAAAAGGCAATAACAAATCTAAAACACCTGTTTTAGACAACTTTGGCAGAGATATAACACGCTTAGCCGACGATGGCAAGTTAGATCCAATTGTTGGCAGAGAAACAGAAATTGAACGTGTTTCTCAAATTTTGAGCCGTAGAAAGAAAAATAATCCAATTTTAATAGGCGAACCTGGAGTGGGAAAAACTGCAATTGTAGAAGGTTTAGCTCTTAAAATAAACAAACGACAATGCAGCAGGGTTTTGTTTGATAAGCGATTGGTGATGCTCGATTTAGCTGCTTTAGTGGCTGGCACAAAATATCGTGGCCAGTTTGAAGAGCGTATGAAAGCAATAATGAATGAGCTTGAAAAAAATAGAGATGTAATTTTATTTATTGATGAAATTCATACTATTGTAGGTGCCGGTGGTGCTACTGGTTCTTTAGATGCTTCTAACATTTTTAAGCCAGCTTTGGCAAGAGGTGAACTTCAAACAATTGGTGCATCTACATTAGATGAATATCGCCAATACATAGAAAAAGATGGTGCTTTAGATAGACGATTCCAAAAAGTGTTGGTAGATCCGCCATCATTTGAAGAAACAATAAACATATTACAAAATATAAAAAACAAGTATGAAGATTATCATAACGTAAACTATTCTGACGAAGCTATAGAAGCTTGCGTTGCATTAAGTGTACGTTATATAAGCGATAAGTTTTTGCCAGATAAAGCTATTGATGTAATGGATGAAGTTGGCGCCAGGGTACATCTAAAAAATATACACGTACCCGAAGAAATTGTAGAACTCGAAAGTAAAATTGAAGAAGTTAAACAAGAAAAAAATCAGGTTGTAAAAAAACAGAAGTATGAAGAAGCTGCAAGGCTAAGAGATTCTGAAAAAAACCTGATTGAAGAACTGAATGTAGCCAAGAAAAAATGGGAAAATGAAGTAAGCGAAAAAAAGCATCCGGTTACGGATGAAGATATTGCAGAAGTAGTGGCTATGATGACTGGAATACCAGTTAAGCGTGTTGCCCAAAGCGAAAGCAAACGTTTGGTAAATATGAAACAGGATTTACAAAAGGTTATAATTGGACAGGATGAAGCTATTGCTAAAATAACAAAAGCCATACAGCGAAATAGAGTTGGTTTAAAAGATCCGAAAAAGCCAATTGGTTCTTTTATATTTTTAGGCCCAACTGGTGTAGGTAAATCAGAATTAGCAAAAGCATTAGCACGTTACTTATTTGATAACGATGACACGCTTGTTAGAATTGATATGTCGGAGTATATGGAGAAATTTTCTGTTTCTCGTTTAATTGGTGCCCCTCCAGGTTATGTAGGTTACGAAGAAGGCGGCCAGTTAACTGAAAAAGTAAGAAGAAAACCTTACTCTGTTATATTATTAGATGAAATAGAAAAAGCCCATCCAGACGTATTTAATATTTTATTACAAGTATTAGATGATGGACAATTAACTGACGGCTTAGGCAGAAAGGTCGATTTTAAAAATTCATTAATTATTATGACCTCTAATATTGGCGTACGCCAGTTAAAAGATTTTGGAGCAGGTATTGGTTTTAGTACTGCTGCAAGAGAAGAAGAAGGAGATGGTTATGCAAAATCGGTTATTCAAAAATCATTAAAGAAAACTTTTTCACCTGAATTTTTAAACAGAATAGATGATGTGGTTATTTTTAACTCATTAGACAAAGAAAATATTCACAAAATTATTGATTTGGCCTTGGTTGATGTTTACAAACGTTTAAACAAATTAGGCTACGAAGTTGAATTAACTGATAAAGCAAAAGATTTTCTGGCAGAAAAGGGTTATGATCCGCAGTATGGCGCTAGACCGTTGCATAGAGCAATTCAAAAGTATATGGAAGATCCGTTAGCGGAAGAGATTTTAAATGGCAATCCAAAAGCTGGTGATACATTGTTTATTGATTTTGATGATAAAAAGAAAGAAATAACGATTACCATAAAAAAGGGTAAAAAAAGCGAACAAGAGACAGACGCTTAACGTATAGTAAAAAGGAACATTTTTTGTTCCTTTTTTTTTGCTCCAATGTTTTGGAGTAATTACTTAATCGTTAAATTGTTATTTTTGCATGAAGATTTTGAAAATTCTGTCTTTCATATCAATATTTATATTTCTAATGCAATCTTGTGTAGAAGATGTTCAAGAGTTTGATGCTACGGATTTTGCATTGTTTGATGCTATTAAAAAATCATCACCAACTGGCGAGATAGGCTTTTACAAATTACCCTTAGCCAACGATTTTAATAGTATTCCACAAGATGAAAAGAATGTTTTAACCCAGTCAAAAATTACATTAGGTAAATTTTTGTTTCACGAAACTGGCTTATCAATACGCCCAAATAACATAAAGGGCATCAATACATATTCGTGTGCCAGTTGCCATAACGCTAAAGCTGGTTTTCAAGCCTGTTTAGTACAAGGTGTGGCCGAAGGTGGAATTGGTTTTGGTAATCAAGGAGAAGGAAGAAAAATTGAAGGAAATTACAAGCCAGAAAATATTGATGTACAACCTATAAGAACACCAACAGCTTTAAATGTGGCCTACCAAAAAAACATGCTTTGGAATGGGCAATTTGGTGCAAGCGGATCTAATACCGGAACCGATTATCTTTGGACAGAGGACACCCCAAAAGCTACTAATAGTTTAGGTTATGAAGGTGTGGAAACACAAGCCATTGCAGCAATGGATGTTCATCATTTAAATACACCAAGCCATTTATTAAAAAAAGCAGAATACGTAGCTTTAATAAAAGAAGCATTTCCTAAGTTACCAATTGACTCTGTTAAAAATGAACATGTAGGCTTAGCTATAGCAGCTTATGAAAGAGCATTAATACCTAATGAAGCTTCTTTTCAGAAATGGCTAAATGGAGATGTAGCAGCCATAAGCCAAACCGAAAAGAAAGGAGCACTTTTATTTTTCTCAAAGGCAAAGTGTGCTACTTGCCATAATGGGCCTGCATTAAACTCAATGGCTTTTTATGCATTGGGTATGAAAGATTTAGACCAACAAAGTGGCGTACTTATTAAAAGTGAAAAAGAAGCTGAAACTGCCAACCTTGGAAGGGGTGGATTTACTGGAGTTGAAACTGATAATTATAAATTTAAAGTACCACAATTGTACAACTTGGCAGATTCTCCTTTTTATGGTCACGGTGCTTCCTTTACTTCTTTAAAAGAATTAATAAGCTACAAAAACAAGGCTGTTAAAGAAAACGATAACATTGCTACCAACAAGTTAGATGCACACTTTAAGCCCTTAGGTTTAAGTGATGTGGAAATAGATCAATTAGTTCAATTTTTAGAAAAATCGTTGCACGATGCTAATTTAGATCGTTATGTTCCGAAAGCTTTACCTTCTGGTAATTGCTTTCCAAATAATGACGAGCTTTCGAAAAATGAATTAGGTTGCTCCTAATTTATGATGCTTTATTGGCTATTAAAGCAAAACAAACTTGACGGCATCTTACAAGGGAGATAAGTTAGAAATTTTAGCCCCGATTGTAGCGTTTCCTTAACCTGCAGTAGCAGGTAAGGAAGTAGCGTAAAGCGGGACCAAAAGTTTATGTAAAGATAAATATTTCGCTTCTAAAAATTATGTAAATAGTATTTTACAAAATAATAGGTAACAGCTTAATACTCTTCATCGTTAAAAAGAAAGTCGTCTTTAGTAGGAAAATCAGGCCAAACATCTTCAATTGCCTCATAAATTTCCCCCTCGTCACTTTCTAATTCTTGTAAATTTTCAATTACTTCAACGGGCGAACCGGAGCGTATTGAATAGTCAATCAACTCATCTTTAGTTGCTGGCCAGGGTGCATCTTCTAAATGTGATGCTAGTTCTAATGTCCAAAACATAGGCTTACGATTTTTTTGGTGCGCAAAATTAATTTTTTATATTTCAAATCAAATTATTTTTAATTAAATTTTATACAAATTATTTGGTAGGTGAGTTCCATAATATTTCAGTTATTTTTAGGTTTTGGGCAATTTTTCTACCAAGTACGAATAAGTAATCGCTTAATCGATTTAAATATTGTGCAATAATTGCATCCAATACGTCTTTTTTTGAAAGGTGGACTACCAATCGCTCTGCTCTTCTACAAACGCAGCGGGCAATGTGGGCTGCGCTAACTGCAACATGTCCTCCTGGTAAAATAAAATTTTTCAATTTGGGCAATTCATCAGTCATTGCATCCATTCTTATTTCTAAAAATTCAACGTCGCTAGCTGCAACGCTTGGTAATTGCATTTTGTTTTTTTTAGGATCTGCTGCTAATATTGAGCCTATATTAAATAACAAGTTTTGTATTTTTTCAAGTTCTGTTTTAATAGTTTTATCTTCTTGTAAATCGTTTAGCATACCAATGTTAGCGTTTAATTCGTCTACTGTGCCGTAGCATTCAATACGTAAATCAAATTTATTTACTCTTGTACCACCAATTAAACCAGTAGTTCCATCATCACCTTTTTTGGTATAAATTTTCATAGGGCGCAACTGTACGCTAATTAAATTGAAATGTCAAGTAAATTTCAACTATTTTTTGTATCTGTTTCAATTTTTCCATCGCGCATTCTAATAACACGTTGTGCATGCAGGGCAATATCTTCTTCGTGCGTAACTAAAATAACTGTATTGCCTCGTTGGTGTATATCTTTTAAAATATCCATTATCTCGTCTGATGTTTTGGTATCTAAATTACCGGTAGGTTCGTCTGCCAAAATTATGGAAGGGTTGTTAATTAGCGCTCTTGCAATTGCTACGCGTTGGCGTTGGCCACCAGAAAGTTCATTTGGCCTATGATCTAAACGGTCTCCTAAACCTACTGCCTCTAACATATCATCTGCCATATCAAGCCTTTTGTTTTTTCGCAAACCCGCATAAACTAATGGCAAGGCAACGTTAGCAGAGGCACTTAAACGAGGCAATAAGTTAAAGGTTTGAAATACAAAACCGATTTCTTTATTGCGTATTAAAGCCAACTCATGATCTACCAGGCTGGCAACATTTGCACCATTTAAAATATAGTCACCAGCAGTTGGGCTATCTAAGCATCCTAAAATATTCATTAAAGTACTTTTGCCTGAGCCACTTGGTCCCATTAAAGCTACATATTCGTTTCGATAAATATTTAAATCTACCCCATTTAGGGCTTTTACAATGTTAGTGCCTAACTCATAAAATTTTGTGATGCCAGCTATTTCGATTACCGGTTTTTCTGTATTGTTCATTTTAAAAAGATGTTTATTTTTTAATCACTTTTGGTACCAGAAAAAAATCATCAGTTTTTTTAGGTGCATTAGAAAGCGCTTCTTTTTTTGTTATTAATTGTTTCGACTCATCTTTTCTAAATGCATTTTTATTATTAGTAATATGAATTAGTGGTTCAACACCATCCGTATTTACTTGGTTTATCTGTTCAATAAAGTTTAAAATATTTTGCAAATCTTGCTTGATAGCCTCTTTTTCAGTTCCTTCAAAGTTTAGTTTAGAAAGTTTTGCTAAGCGATTAAGCAAGTTATCATCAATTTTCATTTTGTTGGCTTTATTTTAAAATTGAAAGTACAATATTAGTTTGTAAATGAATAAAAAGTTGATTTTATTTTTTTAAATGTTCAAAATTTTGAAGGATAGTCAAATGATCTTATCGTATACCTTCCATAGGTTTGCATTGGTCAGATTGTTTTATGTCATCATATCTGTTTACCTTCCAACATTTACCATATACTGAGCAATAGCAATACTCTAATACATACAACTCACCAATTTCATTTACAATAGATTGTAAATTTAAGTCGCTTTTCTTATTTTTTGATATTTTTATAGTAACTACATTATGAATTTCTCCGGGTGCTAAAACAACTTGATTTAATGCTGCATTTTGAATTTGACGTATTTTTAACAGACTATCATACTTTTCTACTAATTCTCTGCCCAAACTCGAATTGCTAATTTCTTTATTATCAAATTTATATGTTACCTCATTTATAATTGCCGGGCCAATTCCTTTATTTTCAACAGAATAAATAAATATTGCAATTGTATCTCCTTTAAAATTGTTAGCAGGTATATTTTGAAGATATGGCCAGGCAGATGTTTCTTGTTGGCTAAGTGCAATTTTTTGTTGCTGCATTAATATTTTTGACTCTTTAAAACTAATGTAGGCAGATAAAGTACTTATTAATACGGCTATCATTGCTATTAAAATTGAAAAATTCCATTTAAAAGGTTTTCGTTGCTGTTTCTTTTCGTTTTCTTCCACTTTTTTTTTAATAAATAAATTTAATAATAGTTTGTAATATTAGGAACAAAATAAGTAAGTATTTGCTCCTTCAATTTTATAAATGATGTAAGTAAAAGCATAAAAAACTCCAATTTTACAGGATTGTGATTTAAGTTTGAATAAATATAATAATTATTTGTTGAGATATTTCGCCTTTTATAAACCTTTTATTTTTTTAGAAATACAGTTTATCTATTTTCTTAATTATTAAATTGTCAATTTACAAACCTAAAATATTTTACTTTTTTTCAATAAAACTCAATTAAAAAACACCTTAAAATCAGCTGATTAATCCACAATCAAACATTAAATTTAATTTAAAAAAAATACTGATTATAAAACTTTAAAAATCAATAATTTAAATTATATAATTCAACATTTCAACTGTTGATAAATTAGCTTAAAATGTTCATTTTTAAGGTATAAATTCCTTATATTTGCAAATTGTAAAATACTATGGCAGAAGATAGAATAATTAAAATTAACATTGAAGATGAAATGAAAACCGCATACATTGATTATTCAATGTCGGTAATTGTTTCAAGAGCCATTCCTGATGTAAGAGATGGCTTAAAACCGGTACATCGCCGGGTATTATATGGCATGCAAGATTTGGGTTTACAGCCCAATAAATCACATAAAAAATCTGCAAGAATTGTAGGTGAAGTTTTGGGTAAATACCACCCACATGGTGATGGTTCGGTATATGATGCAATGGTTCGTTTGGCTCAAGAATGGAGCATGCGCTATATGTTGGTTGACGGACAAGGCAACTACGGCTCCATGGACGGTGACCCGCCAGCTGCAATGCGGTATACGGAGGCAAGGCTTAGGCAATACAGCACCGAAATGTTAGCTGATATTGATAAAGAAACAGTTGATTTTCAATTAAACTTTGATGATACTTTAGAAGAGCCTTCGGTTTTACCTGCTAAAATACCAAACCTATTAGTAAATGGAGCGAGTGGTATTGCAGTTGGTATGGCTACCAATATGTTACCTCATAATTTAACCGAAGCTATTGATGGCTGTGTTGCTTACATAGAAAACCCTGATATTGATATTGCGGGTTTAATGCAACACATTAAAGCACCAGATTTTCCTACTGGTGGTATAATTTATGGTTACGATGGTATAAAACAAGCTTATGAAACTGGCAGAGGACGTGTAGTATTACGTTCTAAGTGCGATATTGAAGAGCATAAGGGCCGCGAAAGAATAATTGTTAGCGAAGTGCCATATCAGGTTAACAAAGCTTTAATGATTAAGAAGATTGCCGATTTAGTAAACGAAAAAAGAATTGACGGCATTTCGGCTATCAATGATTTATCTGATAGAAGGGGCTTGAGAATTGTAATTGATGTTAAGCGAGATGCCAATGCTACCATAGTTTTAAATAAGTTGTATCAGTTATCTTCTTTACAAACTTCTTATGGTATTAATAATATTGCCTTGGTTAAAGGCCGACCAAAATTATTAAGCCTAAAAGAAATTATTAGCAATTTTGTTGAGTTTAGGCACGAAGTAGTTGTTAGAAGAACAGAATACGAGCTGCGGCAAGCCGAAAAGCGCGCTCATATTTTAGAAGGTTTAATAATTGCAGTTGATAATTTAGATGAAGTAATTAAAATTATCAGATCTTCTGCCAGCCCTGATGTAGCAAGAGAAGGCTTAATGAACAGGTTTGAGTTGAGCGAAATACAAGCCAGAGCGATATTAGATATGCGCTTACAGCAACTAACTGGCCTTCAAATTGAAAAACTACGTAAAGAATATGAAGAGTTAATGAAACACATAACGCATTTAAAGGCCATTTTAGCTAGTGAAGAAATGCGTATGGATATTATTAAAGAAGAACTGGCCGATATAAAAGCGAGATTTGGCGATGAGCGTCGCTCAGAAATTGATATTAGCGGCGGTAGTATTGATATTGAAGATTTAATACCAAATGATCAAGTAGTGGTTACTATTTCGCATTTAGGTTATGTAAAAAGAAGCTCTTTAGAAGATTATAAAGTACAAGGCAGAGGTGGCAAAGGCAGCAGAGGCGTTACTACACGTGATGAAGATTTTACAGAATACATCTTTGTACCAAAAACACATTCTTATTTATTAATTTTTACAGAGTTAGGCAGGTGTTTTTGGATGCGCGTTTACCAAATACCAGAAGGTAGTAAAACCTCAAAAGGGCGAGCCATTCAAAATTTAATTAGCATACCTAAAGAAGATAATGTAAAAGCCTTTATTACCGTACCTAATATAACCGATGAAGAGTTTTTAAACAATAATTACGTAATATTCTGTACTAAAAAAGGCATCATAAAAAAAACCTTGTTAGAACAGTTTAGCCGCCCAAGAGTAAATGGTGTTAATGCCATTACCATACGCGAAGGCGATCAATTATTAGAAGTTAAGTTAACCAATGGTAATAGCGAAATTATTATAGCAAAAAAATCGGGTAAAGCCATACGTTTTAACGAACAAAAAGTACGTTCAATGGGTAGAACTGCTGCTGGCGTTAAAGGTGTAACTTTAGAAAATGAAAACGACGAAGCTGTTGGTATGGTTTGTATAGATCCAACTGATGCCGACAGAACGGTTATGGTACTTTCTGAAAAAGGTTATGGTAAACGCTCGGTATTAGATGAATACAGAATGACCAACCGCGGCGGTAAAGGAGTAAAAACCATGAGCGTTACAGAAAAAACAGGGAAATTAATTAGTATTAAAGATGTGACAGAAGATGATCATTTGCTAATTATTAATAAAAGTGGTTTAACCATTAGGCTTACAGTAAAAAAAGTAAACTTACAAGGCAGAGCAACACAAGGTGTTAGATTAATTAAGCTAAACGAAAATGATGAAATAGCCGGTATTGCTAAGTTTGAATACGTTGAAGAAGAAGGTATAATTGATGAAGAAGAATAGGCGTAACTTTTTAGTAAAGATTAGAAGTTAGACCGCTTCGCTGTCAGAGGTCAGATAAATTCGGCTGAGTGAAGTCAAAAACGCTCTTTTTCTCCCAAATTATGTCTAACTTCTGACTATGAAATGGTAGGAGTTCTGAATAGTTACAAATAGGCTATCTGACAATTAATGCTAATAAGCACAAAGCGCCTATTTCTAATCAATAAAGTAATAAAGAATGTAGTATTTTACTATGTCCTTTTTTTTTTAGAAATGAGAATATTTATCAAAGCTTATAATAACATTGCTATATTTTCAGTTAAGCCTAAAAATAGCTATAAAATATGCTTCAGCAGTACAATGAAAATAGATAAACCCTATATAACTGTTATCTAATGTTAATACAACAGTAAGTTTATAAGGTAAAAATTATGTTTGCCAAAAAAGTTGAAGTATTTTTCGCCATTATAGGCTTAAACCTTTAATGCCAAATTTTATCTGATAAAGCAAATAAACTATAAATTTATAAAATGAAAATTTCATTAATCTTAACAGCTGTGCTATTTATTTCAACAGTAACAGCTAATGCACAAAACAGCAAAGTTGTAGCAGCTTGGAACTATTTAACCGAATTTCAAAGAGATGGGTCTGAAGAAGCTATTTTGAAGGCCAGAGAAGCCATAAACGAAGCTACAACGCATGAAAAAACTATGGCCAATGCCAAAACCTGGAATTATAAGGGTATGATTGAGTTAGCCATTTTGGGTAGCGAAGCCCATCAAGATTTAGCCCCAGAAGCTATGAAAGCCGCAACGGAGGCCTTTGAGAAAAGTATTGAATTAGATACTAAAAAAAGATTTAAAGATGATAATGTTCAAAATTTGAGATTTTTAATTAACTCAATTTACACTAGTGGAAGCGATTTTTACAACGCTAAAGATTATAAATCTGCATATGGTGAATTTAGTCAAATTTTAGAAATTAGAGATTTGATTGACGCCAACACAAAAAAAGCAGAACCAATGGATACCGCTAGTTTACAAGCAGGTGCAATTTGCGCCCAAAATGCTGGTTTGGATGATGAGGCAATGACCTTATACCAAAAAATGTATGATGCTAATATTAAGGAAGATTACGTTTTAAAAGGCCTAAGTGGGCTGAATAAAAAAGCCGGAAATGATGCTAAAGCTAAAGCGCTTAGAGAAGAAGCAAGAGCTTTATACCCAGACAACCAAGGTTTACTAATTGATGAAATTAACGAAATGCTTACTGCTGGTGAAAATGAAGCAGCTATGAATTTGTTAGAAGAAGCAATTGCAAACGAACCCGATAAAGCAGAGTTACACTTTGCATTAGGTTCCGCAAAAGATACGCAGAAAGATTATGAAGGCGCACGAGCTGCATACGAAAAAGCTGTAGAGTTAAATCCTGATTATTTTGATGCTTATTATAATTTAGGTGCAATTTATTATAACCAAGCTGCAGAAATTACAAAGAAAATGAACGAGTTAGGTTTAGATGAACAAGATGCGTATGACAAATACCAAGTAGAGAGTGTGGAGTTGTTTAAAACAGCACTGCCATTTTTTGAAAAAGGTCATAATATTAACAAAACAGACAGAAATACGCTTATTGCTTTAAAAGAGATTTATGCTAAAACAGGTGATTTTGAGAATAGTAATGCAATGAAGGCATTATTAGAAACTGAATAAAAATTGACTTAAGAAAATATAAAAAGTCGTTTCGGTGTAAAACTGAAACGGCTTTTTTTATGTTAAAAATTTAAAAAAATTATCTCTATTAACTGGTATTGAAGTGTTACTCATATTGATGTATATTTAGCAAATGCAATATGTTTAAGTTCAACCAATAACAAATTGACCAACACAAGTTTTGGTTTAATATTTAATTACTGAATCAAATTTAGTGTAAACTCCGCTTTTAAAATGTTTGTCTTAGCATGTTGGCTATCTCTGCAATTTTTGCCTTAACTCAACATATTCAAAATTTTTTGATTCTCCTTTTACATTTAAATTGTTGTAGAAAAATTCAAATACTGTAATATTTTTAAACCGAATTTATCTAATTTGAGATTTTATTAACTATTTAAAAAAAAGTAAATTAAAGAATTCGTTTTATTATTTATTAAGTAAAGTCAATATCCAGCATTCTGCTTAAAAGTACCGTTCGATAAGTCAACCTCAGTTTGTGGTATTGGTAAAAAACCTTTTGTAGAAGCATTAAAAGTTACTTGAAAAATTACATCATCTCCTTCATAGTTTGGCCCTATTTTGCTTTGTGCATTAAGTTCTGTTGTTGCTACTGCTAAGCCCTGGCGCAACAAATCAAAATAACGAATGCCTTCTAAAGCTAATTCTAACTCTCGCTCTTTTAAAATATTTTTTTTAGTGGCAGTTATACTTTCTAAACCAACTCTTGAGCGTACCTCATCTAAATATTGTTGTGCATTTGGGCTACCCAATTCTGCTGCCATTAGCAATACATCGGCATACCTAATAACACGATAGTTAGCAGTACGGTTGTGTTCAAATTGCCCATCGGCTCCCCAGTGTTCTGCATCACTGCTATATTTTTTTGAAAAATAACCTGTATGCTGGTAGCCTTTAACTAAACTACCATCCAACTCACTTTCCATTAGTACAGTTGCATTTAAACGAGGATCATCGCCAAAAGCATCTACTAATTTTTGAGTAACCGGAGCAAAACTCCAACCTCTGTTCCAGTTATCAGAACCTGTTACCCGTGGGCCTTGCATTTGTGCGGCTAAGTTGCCTTCGCTACCTCGTAAGTAACCCCAATCCCACCAAGCGGGGCTGTCGCCGTGTGCAATTTCAAAAACCGATTCGCTGCCCATTTCACTTTCTAACTTAAACAAAACATTGTAATCAGCAATTAAATTGTGTCCGCTACTAACAATTAATTCTTCAATGTAACTTAAAGCTTTCATGTTGTCAACCACAACTTCTGCTGCTTGAAGATTGCCACCATAAACGCCATCATAAAATAAAAAAGCTCTCGCCAATAAAGCCGCTGCCGACCATTTTGTAACTCTGCCATTATTATTACCCATCGTTTCTTCTGGCAACACATCAATTGCCTCTACTAAATCTGAAGCAATTAAGTTATACACTTCCTGTACTTCATTTTGTGTTTGTATATATTGCGATGGGCCTTTGATTGTTTCTTTTAATAAAGGTATATTTTCAAACAATTTTACCAATTCAAAATAAAAGTAAGCTCTAAAAAATTTACACTCTGCAACTATCTCTTTTTTAAAATCTTCACTTGCATCAATATCAACTATTTTCTCTAACAATAAATTTGCACGGTAAATGCCAGTATAGTTTTTTGCCCATAAAGAATGTACAATTACATTAGTGGTTAATATATTAAAAGTATTTAGTTGATCTTCATTTATACCATTATTTGCATCTGCACCACCTGCATAACTATGATCTGATAAAACATCGCTTATTGTTAAAAAAGGTGCCCAAGAAATACCTGGCGATGATTGATATTGAACAGCATCATAAACCGAAATTAGTGCTTTCATAGCATCATCTTCCGTTTGATAAAAATTGGTTGATACAACTTGATCAAGTGGCTGGCGATCTAAAAAACCATCTGAACAACCGCTTAACAAAAAAAATATTACACTAAAACTTGTAACTAATATTTTTGATTGTATTGTTTTAAATTTTGATCGTTTCATAATTTTTGAACTGTTTTTTTAATTTAAAAAATAATTTCTGCGCCTATTCTAAGCGTTTTTGCTTGTGGATAAATACCTCTGTCTATACCAATATCGAAACTACTAAAAGAGCCAATTTCTGGATCAGCACCCGTATATTTTGTAAGTGTTAGCAAGTTTTCGGCAGAAACAAAAAATTTCACTTTTTCTAACTTCGCCACTTGTGTAAGATTGCTTGGTAATGTATAACCCAGTTGAATATTTTTTAAACGCATAAAAGAACCATCTTCAATATATAAATCGCTTACTCGGTAGTTCATGTTATTGTCTGCCCAAGTATATCGTGGTGTTGAAGTACTTGTACCTTCGCCTGTCCAGCGGTCTAAATTTTGTGTGGTTCTATTAGTAAAACGCAAATCTTGGCGTTGGCTACCATTAAAAACATCGTTGCCTTGGCTGCCTAAAATAAACAAGCTTAAATTAAAATTTTTGTAAGATGCGCCTGCATTAAAACCAAATGTAATGTCGGGCGTTGGGTTACCAATTATGGTTCTGTCATCATCATCAATTATACCATCATTATTAAAATCTACAAACCTTACATCGCCAGGTACTGCATTGGGTTGCAATACTTCACCGCTACCATTTATATGACTAAAAACTTCTGCCTGGTTTTGAAAAATACCATCGGTTTTATAACCCAAAAAATAAGCTATTGGCAAGCCGACTTCTGAACGAGTAATAGTACCACTTGTTGCCCAACTTGCACCAACAAGAATACCTTCTGTATTACCAATTTTCGTCATTTCATTTTTGTTAAAAGAAGCGTTAATACCAACATTATATTTAAAGTTGCCAATTTTATCTCTCCAATTTATTGATCCTTCAATACCTTTGTTTTGTACAGAACCAACATTGGCAACTGGCCCAGCATTACCTACGTGTGCTGGTATAGGTATTGTTTCTAATAAATCTTTTGTTGTTTTTACATAATAATCTAAGGTAACTTCTAATTGATTTTCGAAAAAAGCGGCATCTAAACCAATATCTAATTGTTCTGATTGTTCCCAGCCAATATCAGCATTTTCAATAAATAAGGGAGAAGAGCCAACCGATCTGCCATCAATAAAAGTATAACCTCTAGTATTGTCAATAGTGGCAACAAACTGATAATCACCAATTTCCTGGTTGCCATTTATTCCCCAAGAAGCACGTAATTTTAAGTAATTTAAGGCTTCAAAATCTCTAAAAAAGGTTTCATCACTTATAACCCAAGCTGCGCCAATTGATGGAAAAATTCCAAAACGACGATTTACTCCAAAGCGAGAAGATCCATCTCTTCTAACAATAGCAGTTAAAGTATATTTATCATTAAAATTATAATTTAACTTACCAAATTGAGATAATATGGCAGAAGCAGCTGCTCCACCATTGGCCACCCAAACGGTATCTTGCGCTAAATTTAAATACACATTTTCAGGGTCATTTACTGGTACATCTGCGTTAAAACCAAACAAGTTTTCATACTTAAATTCACTTGCAGTTGTACCTAATAAAACGCCCATATTGTGTTTGCCAAATTTTTTGTTATAAGCCAAAGTATTTTCTAATTGCCAGGTAAAATAGCGTTGAATATGTTTGTTTACAGATGTTTTATCATCATTAAATTGTGCACCATTTAAATAAAACAAAGGGCGAAATCCATCATCTAACAAATAAGCTAAATCAACCCCCAGGCTGCTTTTAAATTTTAAATCCTTTATGGGTTCTAACTCAGCAAAAATACTACCAACAAATTGATCTTTTCTAGTTTCATTATTATTAGTTTCTAATAATGCAAATGGATTTACTACTTCACCGCGAACATCTTCAGAAATTCCGTAAACATTACCAGCAGTATCTATAACTACTGGTTCTGTATTATATGGAGGATTGTCTAATACATCTAAATCTGATTCAAAAACTGGGGTTAAAGGATCCATATTTAAAGCACTACTGAATACGCCGTTAAACGATTCGTTGGTTCCAATACCTCTTTTTATAAGATGTGTATATGAAAAATTATTGCCTACGTTAAGCCACGTATTAATGTTATGTGTACCATTTAGGCGAGCCGTGTAACGGTCGAATTGAGATTTAGAACCACCAATGATACCTTGTTGTGAAAAATAAGAAAGGCTTGATGCAAAGGTTGATTTTTCGTTACCACCTTTAAAAGTTAGCTGATGATTTTGCATTGGTGCATTTTGTACAAACAAAGCGGCCTGCCAATCGGTATCAAAAGTAGATATTTCATTTAAATCGAAAGGCTCACTTAGGCCAGCGTTTCTTGCGCCCTCGTTCATTAACATTTTATATTCATCGGCGTTTAACATATCTAATTGTTTAGCAGCATTTTGCCAACCGTAATAGCCATCGTAGCTTAAGTTTGCTTTGCCAGCTTTGCCCGATTTTGTTGTAATTAACACCACACCATTGGCAGCACGTGCACCATAAATTGCAGCTGAAGCCGCATCTTTTAATACGTCAACCGATTCAATGTCGCCTGGGTTTAAATAATCAATTCCGCCAACGGCCATACCATCTACTATATACAAAGGTCTTGCGTTTCCTGTTGTGCCAATACCTCTAATGCGTACCGTAGGTTCATCACCTGGTTGCCCACTTTGGTTAGTCACTTGCACACCCGCAGTTCTACCTTGCAAAGCTTGTTCTACTCGTAAAATGGGTACTTCTTTTATTGTTTCATCACTAACTCTCGAAATAGATCCTGTAATTTCACGCTTCTTTTGCCTGCCGTAGCCTACCACAACAATTTCGTCTAACTCGCTGGTTTTTGAATTGAGGTTTATTTCAATAAAAGATTTCCCTTCAACAGCAAGTTCTAAAGTTTGATAACCTAAATAAGTAATTATTAAAGTGTCGGTTGCTGCAACATCTTTTAAGGTAAAGTTGCCATCTAAATCAGTAACTGCACCGCGTGTTGTATTTTTTATTAAGATGTTTGCGCCAATTATAGGTTCATTGTTTTCACTATCTGTAACAATACCAGTTAAGTTTTGTGCAATGCTATTAAATGAAAATAGTATAATAATGAGAATGGTAAAGGTCTTATCCATTTAACTAATTATAAAGTATGAAATATTAAAAATGAAGTAATTAGTAGTAATTAGAAAATGTTAATTATTCTTTTTGAAAAACCCTAATGTAGTCAACAAACATTCGGGTAGGAAATTCTGTTGAATCATCTGGGTTGCCGGGCCAGTTGCCACCTACTGCAATGTTCATTATAAAATAAAAAGGTTTATGAAATTCGGTTTTATCGCTTGTAGTAATGTAGTTGGTATGAAACAAGCTATCATCAACAAAGTACCGTAGTTGTTCTTCATCCCAAATAAGGGTAAATACGTGAAATTCATCATAAAAATTACCTTCGGTTAATGTATAGCTGCCCGAAAAATCGGTTACGCCTTCTCTATACCAAAAAGCATTGCCGTGTACAGATTTTTCACGTCCTTTGCCACCAATCATTTCCATAATATCAATTTCGCCACATTTGGGCCAACCAACTTGTGCGTGGTTTTGCCCCAACATCCATATAGCAGGCCAAATGCCTTGGCCTTTTGGTAGTTTTGCTCTTATATCAATTCTACCATATTTAAAGGTTTGTTTTTCTCTAGTTATAATTTTAGTTGAGGTAAAGCTATTTCCTTGGTAGCTTTCTTTTCTAGCTTCAATAACAAAAGTACCATCTTCTAACCAGCTGTTTTCTGGCCTATAATATTGTAATTCATTATTACCCCAACCACAAATACTTGGGCAACCTGTGCCGTTTTCATAACTCCAATTTTGCATGTTTAGCTGTGAGCCACTAAACTCATCGCCCCAAACTAATTTCATACCCTCATAACTTAAAGGTGTGTTATAACCCTGGCTTACGTCTATAACTTCACCTGCATCAACCAATACATTTTTTTCTTTTTTTAGATACCTACCATTGCTACCATAAGCTCGAATTTCAATATTATAACTGCCTGTGGCTTTGTAAGTATATTCATAATCGCCGCTGCTTTGCAAAATGGGTTCAGAGTCTGCATCTCCCATATCAAAATAAAACTCTGTTACATTTTCGGCAGTAGCTATTATATTAACAATGCCAGATTTATCATCATATACCAAAGTTTCTACAGTTAAGTTTGTTGGATTTGCTGGATCAATAGTTGGTTCTCCGCTATCGCATCTTACCAATAAAAATAATAAGGACAGTATTAAAAACATTCTCATAAGGTAAATTGGTTATAAATTTTAAAATATTGGTTATAAAAAAAGTTATGAAGGGCAATTACAAACCCTTCATAACTCAAATTATATTAAAAAAATTATTGTGCAACTAAAGTGAAAGTCCAGTAGCCTGTACCAGCTTCACCTGCGCTAATGTCAACAGCAATTACTAATAGTTCTGAAGTGCCACTATTAACGTAGCTAATTACCTGGTATGTAACGCTTCCGTTTTCTGGTGGAGGAGCCATTGCAAATTCACCGCCGTTATATGCTTTTGGTAAAGCAATAAAAGCACCAGTTCCTTCTACTGTTATGTAAGCTGGTGCATCGCCTGCTGCTTCCGTTATGGTGTAGGTATGATTACCGCTTGCCCAGGCCTTTGCACTTTCTGGCAAATCAGCTTCGGCTATACAACCGTCTGGTTCAACGCCCATATATGGTTCTGCCCATAAATCGCCATTGGTATTGTATTCGTAAGCACCATCTTTTGTAAAGGTGTAGGTATCGTCAAGCGTACAATCTCTAGTAGCAACTCCTTCTCCGCCATTTGGCCACCATTCACTACTTCCAATACCGGGGCCAACAATTAAGGCTTCTGCATTAGGTACTAATTTCCAGCTTTTTGAGTCCTCTCCAAATAAAGAGGCAGCAGAGAAAACAGAATTTATAGCAATAATAACATTTTGAGAAGCAGTTGAACTACCATCGCTATTATAAGCGGTAAGTGTTACGGTATAGTTTCCATCGCCCATATACGTATGTGTTGGACTTTCTTCGGTTGAGGTTGCGCCATCACCAAATGCCCATTCATAGCGATCGGCATTTGAAGTAGTGTTAGTAAATGTGGCTGCATTACCATCAACCGTAACACTAAACGAAGCGCCAGGTAAGGCAGCACCTAAAACTGGCTCAAGATTAGGATCATCATAACTTACCAAGTTAAATTGCCAGTAACCATCATCAATAGTTGTTTCTAATTGTAATTTATCAATTGCACCTTCTGTTTCTAACTTTGTAACTTTATAAACCACCATTTCTTGTGGTGATGCCACCTCGGCAGTTGAGCCCACTTTTGGTAAGCCGATATGTGCGCCCTTGCCAATAAGTGTTAACGTTGCTTCGGCAGGATTGTATTCGAAAGTATGTTCACCAGAACCCCAGGCACTTAAATCTTCGCCAGCACCACTTTTCATATTTTCAGGATTGGTTTCGTCTACGCAATTACCTTCTACTTCAGCAGCCCAAACACCAAAGTCTGCAAAAACCTGACCTTTTGAATCGTAGGTAAATTTACCATCAGTACTAAATATATATTCTTCCTCCATCATACAAGAACGAAATGCTAATGGGTCTTCTCTACCAAATGCCCACCATAGCTGGCTTCTATCAACAGGGCCAACAATTAATGGAAATTCTTCTTCGTCAGTATTTCTGGATAGTTTCCAAACTTTTTGATCGTCTCCTGTTAAATCTTTTATAGCAGAATTAGGATCGGTAATGGTTACTGTTTTTGTTTGGGTATGGGTTGTTCCATCTGCATTACTGGCAGTTAAAACTACGCTATATTCGCCTGCATCGGTATAGGTATGGTTTGGGCTTTCTTCTGTAGAGCTGTTGCCATCACCAAAATTCCAACTGTATGCAGTTGCATTTTGTGAAAAGTTATCAAAACTAACTGCTCTAAAATCGCTTTCATTATATTTTATTTGAAAACTTGCAATAGGTGGTGTTTCCGTTATTGTTGGATCATCTTCTTTATCTCCACAAGAAAAGAAAACTAAGCTTGTTAAAAGGTAAATACTAAATAGTTTAATACTAGAGAATTTCATTTTATATTGTTGATTTTTTTGAATTTAAACAACCAAAGGTATATAAATTTATGGTTTAATGGTAGTAGAAAAACAAAGGTAAAAGTTAAACTTTAACACCCCAATTGAAAGTAAAATTATTTAATAAAAATAATCAAAATTTATTGATTATTCATTATTAATTACTTGTATGTGTATTAAGATTAAAATAAGCTTATTAAACACTTACAATTTCAACACCACTTGAGGTACCAATTCGGTTGGCCCCAGCATTAATATAAGCTTTTGCTTGTACTGCGTTTTTTATGCCTCCCGATGCTTTTATTTGAATAGAAGCTTGTAGGTGCTTTTTAAGAAAAGCAACTTTGTTTAACTCTGCTCCTTCTCCATTAAAACCGGTTGATGTTTTTATAAAATTGGGTTTTAATTGATTTGCTAACTGGCACAACCTTAATAACTCTTCTTCATCCATTAAAGCACTTTCAATAATTATTTTGAGGGGTAAATTATTTGCTTTTGCTGTTTTTATTATGGCTTCCCATTCTTGATGAATATATACCCATTCTTTATTTTTAATGGCGGCAATATTGGTAACCACATCTACTTCTTGAGCGCCATTTTGTGCTAAAACATTTATGGCTTTGCATTTTACTTTGTAGTTTTGATAGCCTAATGGAAAACCAGCTACGCTTATTAGTTTAGGTAGTTTATTTTTCAGCATTTTTTTGGCGTGTGGCACATAATGCGGCGGAATACAAATACCGTAAAATTGGTATTGAATGGCTTGTTTAACTATTTGCACAATTTGGTTTTGAACACAATTGACTTTTAACAAGGTATGCTCTATGTAGTTGTTTATTTGCAAGGTTTGTATTTGTTTTGTTTAAAAGCAAAAATATGTAGAATTTTTTAGAATGAATTATAATATAAATTGCAACCAAATGATTGTATTTGCGTTAGGGATGGAGCCATTGTTTGAGCTCGTTTTTTTATGCCCGAAGGGTAAAAAAAACAGCGAGTGGCGAGAGCCCGACCCGAAGGGAAACGCCCAAATTACCTTTTGTAAGATTTTCTTAATAATGATTTTATTGTATTGAATTTACATAATTTAGCTTAATTTTTTCTCGTTCTTTTGGCGTTATGAAATATTATTTTAATGTTGCTTTTTTGTTGATTTTTTTTAATCTGTTTTGTGTTGGGCAAGATGATTTTTACAATAACCTCAAATCCGCATACTAATAATTTTGTTTTTCCACTTTATTAGCATTTCCACTATTCCGCAAGCTGATATGGCAGTCGGAATTGCTCTTATATATTTTTATTTTGACTATTAATTGAGTTGATTTA
>Ga0209187_1000520_pt1 | contig 63817 bp, 40 predicted proteins | sample BantaG_FD_187430 | JGI IMG/M metagenome (GOLD analysis project Ga0209187, IMG submission 187430) | Marine algal microbial communities from Bantry Bay, Ireland - BantryBay_4 metaG (SPAdes) (version 2) | ecosystem: Host-associated > Algae > Red algae > Unclassified | place: Bantry Bay, Ireland...
CAAGCAATAGCATCTCTTTTCTTGCTTGGGCCAATAATTACAAAAACCTGACCACAAGAAGGCAAGTTTAACAAAGTTCCAAGTTTTATATTTTTTTAAAAACTCACCTTATAAATTATTGATTTTATTTATATTCAAGTTTTGTATTGAACGACTGAAAATGACCACAAATAAAGAATTAGATTTAGCATGGGATTTTGTAAATAACACAAATAGAAATGTGTTTTTAACAGGAAAAGCTGGTACTGGAAAAACAACCTTTTTACATAAGCTAAAAATGAATTCCTTAAAAAGAATGGTTGTGGTAGCACCAACTGGAGTTGCTGCCATTAATGCTAAAGGTGTTACAATACATTCCTTTTTTCAGATGCCTTTTGGCCCCATTTTGCCTAATGAAGAGTTAAAAGGGTCAGGAGGATTTAATAGGAAATTTGGTAAAACCAAAATCAATATTATTAAATCTATGGATTTATTGGTGATTGATGAAATTAGTATGGTTCGTGCAGATTTATTGGATGGTATTGATAAAACTTTGAGACGCTTTAGAAATAAAAATTTGGTTTTTGGTGGTGTACAATTATTAATGATTGGGGATTTGCAACAGCTTTCTCCAGTTGTTAAAGAAAATGAATGGCAATTATTAAAACCTTTTTATGATAATGCTTTCTTTTTTAGTAGTCTTTCCTATAAACGTTGTCAGGCCGTTTCGGTTGAATTAAAACACATTTACAGACAGGACAACCCTATATTTATAGACATCCTTAACGAAATAAGGACGAACACATTATCTCAAACTTCAGCAGATGAGTTAAATAAGAGATATCAGCCTGATTTTTCGCCTAAAGAGGACGAAGGTTATATTTCTTTAACTACCCATAACCATAAAGCTGAGCGCACAAATAATTTTGAATTAGATAAATTAAAAGAAAAAGCGGTTACTTACAAAGCAACTATAGACGGTAAATTTCCAGAACTTGGTTATCCTAACAAAAAAGAGTTAACCTTAAAAGTTGGTGCACAAGTTATGTTCATTAAAAATGATAGCGCTGTAGAAAAACGCTACTTTAATGGTAAAATTGGTAAAGTTATTTTATTAGATAAGGACGAAATTGTTGTTAAGTGTCCGGATGATGATTTTAATATTGTAACAACTCCTGAGGTCTGGGAAAACATAAATTATACTGTAGATAAGGATACTAAAGCTATTACAGAAAATAAGATTGGCTCGTATACGCAAATGCCGTTACGATTAGCTTGGTCAATTACTATACATAAAAGTCAAGGCTTAACTTTTGAAAAGGCTATTATTGATGCTCAAGGTGCTTTTGCTCATGGTCAAACATATGTAGCATTGAGTCGATGTAAAAGTCTACAAGGCTTAGTGTTAAAAAGTAAAATTAATTCTAACCAAATTATTAGCGACAGTCAAGTAATTTCGTTTAATAAGTTGGCAGAAGAAAATCAGCCAGATCAATCTGTTTTAGAACATTCAATGTCTGATTTTCAATGTCATTTAATTGCTGAAATTTTCGATTACTATTCATTTTTGTACCCTGTAAATCGAGTGTTAGATGTTTACTATAAAAATAAAGGCAGTATAGAAGGTAATATTGAAACACCATTACTATCAATTAAAAACTGTGTTACTAATTTACTAAAGATAGCAAACGCCTTTAAGGCTCAATTAAAAGAATTAACAAAAATGACGTTAATTCCAGAATCGAATAAAGACATACAAAAACGTTTTAAAAAGGCATTACAATACTATAGCACCCAAGTAGAAGCTAATATCTTGGCACCGTATAAAACGTTTAGTTTTACAACTGATAATAAAACAATTGAAAGCGACCTTATAAAAGCCCTAGATTTATTTGACAATTTATTAGCTACAAAACAACTTTATTTTAAAGGATTAGCTGAAGGTTTTAATGTTAATCTGTTTTTAGAGTTAAGAGCAAAGTCTGTTTTTCTAGTAAAAGATGAACCTAAAAGACTAAGGAAAACAGTAATTGATGGAACCACTAATGTCGAGTTATTTGAGTTACTTCGAGAATTAAGAAACGATATTGCTAATGATAAAGGATTAATACATTATCAAATTTTTACTCAGAAATCTCTGTATGAAATATGTGAAACTCTACCTACTAACAAATTAGAATTATTAAAAGTTAGTGGTTTTGGAAAAACTCGTGTGGAGAAATATGGTTCCCAAATTATAGAAGCAATTAGGACGTACTGCCATGATAACAATATAGAGGTTTCTACCAGTAATACAATTTTTGAAAAACCAGCACTAAAATTGAAACCTAAAATTGGGCAAACGAAAAAAATATCTTTAGAATTATTTAAATCAGGAAAAACTGTGGCACAAATTGCCATTGAGCGCGATTTAAATGTGAATACTATAACTGGACATTTGGCAAGTTTTATAGTTTCAGGAGAAGTAAAAATTACCGACCTGATGTCTACAGAGCATTACGAAGAACTAAAAGCTATAATTCCAAAGCAAAAATTCGAAAATCTTTCAGATTTAAAACATCAAATAGACAGTAAATATACCTATGGTGAATTAAGATTAGTTTTGAATGATTTATCTAATAAATAGATTTCAACTTTTTATTTTTTAAAATTTGCTTACCAATAATCTAAAAGCTAAAAAGCCCTCAAAATAAAATTTGAAGGCTTTTTAAATATAATACATCAAACTTTATGTTTTAGTAATGCCTCTTGAAATTACAATTTTTTGTATTTCAGAAGTGCCTTCATAAATCTGTGTAATTTTAGCGTCGCGCATCATGCGCTCGACATGGTATTCTTTTACAAAACCATTTCCGCCGTGAATTTGTACAGCTTCTACCGTTTGTTCCATTGCTACTTTAGATGCATATAACTTTGCCATAGCACTAGACATATCGTAATTGTTACCTAGATCTTTATCCCAAGCAGCTTTCATAACAAGCATACGTGCTGCTTCTATTTCTGTATACATATCGGCTAGTTTAAAGGCAATGGCTTGATGGTTGCAAATTTCTGTACCAAAGGCTTTACGCTCTTTAGAATACTTTAAAGCTAATTCGTAGGCGCCTTGAGCTATACCAAGTGCTTGTGCAGCAATACCAATACGACCACCAGATATGGTTTTCATTGCAAACCTAAAGCCTGAACCGTTGGCACCGATTCTGTTTTCTTTTGGAACCTTTACATCATTAAATTGCAGTGTATGTGTATCACTCCCTCGTATTCCAAGTTTATCTTCTTTAGGTCCAATATCAAAACCAGGCGTCCCCTTTTCTACTATAAAAGCATTAATACCATGAGAACCCTTATGCTTATCGGTCTGTGCAATAACAAGATATATGTCTGATCTCCCGCCATTTGTTATCCAATTTTTAGTTCCATTAATAATGTAATGTTCACCTTTTCTTATGGCTGTTGTTCTTTGCGAAGTTGCATCACTACCAGCTTCAGGCTCGCTTAAGCAAAAGGCACCTATAGACTCTCCAGTAGCCAATTTAGTTAAGTATTTTTGTTTTTGCTCTTCACTACCATAAGCTTCTATACCATAACATACTAAAGAATTGTTTACCGATACAATTACAGACGCTGAAGCGTCAATTTTAGACAATTCTTCCATTATAAGCACATAAGAAATAGCATCCATACCGCTTCCTCCGTATTTTGGATCAACCATGATACCCATGAAGCCTAAAGCCCCCATTTTCTTTACAAGTTCTTCAGGAAACTCTTGCTTATTATCGCGTTCGATTACGCCAGGTAACAATTCGGTTTGTGCAAAATCACGAGCTGCATCGCGTATCATTAAATGCTCTTCAGTTAAGCTAAAATCCATATTTATATTTACTATTAATTTGATAAAATTAGAGTACAAATATAGCTTATTATTGTCTTTTTGTCAATAGATATTTCTATTTTTACTGAATATGATAAAAAAGCAATACAACATTATTGGTGTTATGTCTGGCACCTCCTTAGACGGTATAGATTTAGCATTAGTTAGCTTTAATTTAGAAGCCCAATGGACTTTTAAAATAATCAAAGCCATAACAATTGCTTACACCAATGAATGGCTCAATACGTTAACTCAATTGGTAGAATACTCTACAAAGCAATTACATAATATAGACAAAGACTATACTTTATATTTAGGTAAAGTTATTCTAGGTTTTATTGAAGAGAATAATATAATAGGTATAGACGCTATCTGTTCTCACGGTCACACAGCATGGCATAAACCAGAAGACGGTTTAACGCATCAAATTGGTAACTTACCAATATTATCTGAAGTTTTAAAACAAACCGTTGTTTGCGATTTTAGAATCCAAGATGTTGCTTATGGTGGTCAAGGTGCACCATTAGTGCCAATTGGAGATAGTATTTTATTTTCTAATTATGACTATTGTGTAAACTTAGGTGGATTTGCAAATGTTTCAACTCAAATTAATGGTAAACGAATTGCTTTTGATATTTGTCCCGTTAACATAGTTCTTAATAAATATGTATCTAAATTAGGTTTAACATACGATAATGAAGGCAAATTAGCAAAAGATGGAAGGCTCGATACTAATTTATTAAATGACTTAAATAGTATACCTTTCTATACTAAAAGTTTTCCCAAATCTTTGGGTTTAGAATGGGTAAATAAATTAATAGTTCCTATAATTGAACATCATAATCTATCAGTAAAAGATGTTTTAAGAACATTTGTAGAGCATATTGCTATCCAAATTTCCAAAGTACTTAATACACAACAAAACGCTTCCGTTTTAATGTCTGGCGGAGGCGTTTATAATGCCTATTTATTGTCAAGAATCAAACATCTAAGTCCTAATCCTATTTTTTTACCTACTAAAGAGATTATAGAATTTAAAGAAGCATTAATCTTTGGCTTTTTAGGTGTTTTAAAATTACGAGGCGAAAATAATTGTTTAGCTAGTGTTACTGGAGCAATAAAAGACCATTCGTCTGGAAAAATTTTTAGAATATAAATAGACTATTATAGATATTAATATTAATTTTAGTGTCATCAAAAGTTTTAATTTTAGATAAAAAAAATTATTTTTAATGGAAATAATTTTATGACTAAATCAATAGTGTTTTAAGCTTTTTATGCTAATGTAAGTTTTATAACTTTTGGCTTTATAAATGGTAAAGAATAAGGACAAACAACTTTGTGATTTTGGTGCAAACTAAAATGATTTAAGGAAATAAATACATTAATTATTTTTATAACTTTATATTGAATTAGCTTGTGTTAAAAAGTCTGTGTGGCAAAAGTTTTATAACTTAAACTGCTCATAACAATTAAATTTTAGAAGTTTAATAGGTATTACTTTTTAAAGCCATTTTTTGTTTTTTATATTTGTTAAAATGAACCAGCTAAATTCTGTCCTAAATGAATCGGCTTTAATTACATTTCAATTATACTAATTGGTATAAAATAGTTCAATTAAAGAACGATTCAATAAGGAGTAAATGAAAGAATTATTAAAAAAATACGAAAATAAGGAACCTGAAATTGTTTTTAAATGGAAGGATTCAGAAACTGATGCAGAAGGTTGGACGGTAATAAATTCGCTTCGTGGTGGAGCAGCTGGTGGAGGCACAAGAATGCGAATAGGTCTGGATATGAATGAGGTTTTATCGCTAGCAAAAACAATGGAGGTTAAATTTACTGTTTCTGGTCCAGCGATTGGTGGTGCAAAATCTGGTATTAATTTTAATCCTAAGGATCCAAGAAAACAAGGGGTTTTAGAGCGTTGGTACAAAGCCGTGTCACCATTACTTAAAAGTTATTATGGAACTGGTGGCGATTTAAATGTGGATGAAATTCAAGAAGTTATACCAATTACAGAGGCATCGGGCGTTTGGCATCCGCAGGAGGGTGTGTTTAATGGCCACTTTAAACCAACGGAAGCAGACAAAATTAATCGTATTGGTCAACTACGTCAAGGTGTAGTTAAAGTTATAGAGAATCCAACGTTTTCACCGGATGTTACTAGGAAATACACGATAGCAGATATGATAACTGGCTATGGTGTAGCAGAATCAGTTAAACATTATTACAAAATTTATGGTGGCAGTGTCGTAGGCAAACGCGCCGTTGTGCAAGGATTTGGAAACGTTGGATCTGCTGCCGCTTATTATTTGGCACAAATGGGGGCAAAGGTCGTTGGAATAATAGATATTTTTGGAGGTGTAATCAAGGAAGAAGGTTTTTCTTTAGTTGAAATAACAAATTTTTTTCTTACAAAAAACGGTAATAATTTACTAACGAATAATATGATTCCATTTGAAGAAATGAACACACGCATATGGTCACTTCAAACAGAAATTTTTGCACCTTGCGCAGCTTCTAGATTAATAACACAAGAGCAAATTAATCAGATGATTAGTACTGGACTAGAAGTTATTTCATGTGGAGCAAATGTGCCATTTGCAGATAAGGAAATTTTTTTTGGAAGCATTATGGAATCAACAGACGAAAAAGTAAGCTTAATACCAGATTTTATTTCAAATTGTGGCATGGCAAGAGTATTTGCCTATTTTATGGAACGTAAAGTACAAATGACAGATGAAGCTATTTTTAATGACACCTCAAAAATTATAAAAAAAGCAATTGAAAAAATATATGATAAAAATCCTAACAGAACAAACATAAGTAAAACAGCATTTGAAATTGCACTAACTCAACTTGTATAAACCTTTAATTTAAACTATGGAAACAGTAATTATTCTAGTATTTGTAATTGGCTATTTAGCCATTACATTAGAGCACAGCATTAAAATAGATAAATTAATTCCTGCTTTAGTCATGATGGCTATAAGTTGGGCATTAATATCATTAGGAATAGATTCGTTTCCAAATTGGTTCGATTCTGCCAAACACGCTTTAGTAGATAATTTTCCTTTATTAGCACATGATGAAAAGATGCATCTAATGGAAGAAACCTTACTGCATCATCTTGGTAAAACAGCCGAGATTTTAGTGTTCTTATTAGGAGCAATGACCATTGTTGAAATTATAGATTATTTCGATGGCTTTTCAACAATTAAAAACTTTATTAAAACCAAGAAAAAGTCTAAAATTCTTTGGATTTTTTGTGGATTAGCTTTTATACTTTCTGCTATAATCGATAACCTAACGGCAACTATAGTTTTAATATCAATACTTCAAAAAATTGTAAAGGACAGAACTGTAAGAATATGGTATGCTGGTTTAATAATTATTGCAGCAAATGCAGGTGGAGCATTTTCTCCAATAGGCGATGTTACAACGACCATGCTTTGGATTGGTAAAAAAGTAACGACAGGACATTTGTTTGGATATTTATTACTACCATCTTTTATCTGTATGTTAGTGCCAACCTTTATTGCGTCATTTTTACCTGCATTTAAAGGAAATTTGGATGTTGAGGAAGGCGCTGTCGAGAAACCGAAAAGCCGCTTTAGTGGTACAATGTTGTATTTAGGATTAGGCGCTATTGTTTTTGTACCAATTTTTAAAATGGTAACACACTTGCCGCCGTATGTTGGAATGATGTTATCTTTAGGAGTTGTTGCTATTTTTGCAGAAATCTATAGTTCTTCAAAATTCAGTTTAACCGATATTGATGATAATCTTAGTGAGGCTCATGCCCATCATAGTCCTGTACATCATTCATTATCTAAAATAGAATTGCCAAGTATATTGTTTTTTCTAGGAATTTTAATGGCTGTAGCCGCCTTGGAATCTTTAGGTACATTATTTCTCTTTGCAGATTCATTACAGACTACAGTTCCTATGCTAGGTACAGAATTACATCATTCTGGAGTATCAGATTTAGTAGTCATTTTATTAGGTATAGGTTCTGCAGTAATTGATAATGTACCTTTGGTGGCTGCAAGTTTAGGTATGTTTTCAGAGCCTACAGATAATGAGCTTTGGCATTTTATTGCTTATTCTGCAGGTACTGGAGGTAGTATGCTAGTTATTGGGTCTGCTGCTGGAGTTGTTGCTATGGGAATGGAAAAAATAGATTTTTTCTGGTATTTTAAAAAAATATCGTGGTTGGCTTTAGTAGGGTTTTTAGCAGGAACATTAGTGTTCTTCTGGACTAGAACTTTATTTTAATTTTTTCGAAATTTTAGTTTTTAGAACGCATACCTATTTCTAAAAAACAACGTTATATATTTATAATTACTCAATAATATGACAAGTACTTTAATACAAGACTCAGCACAAAATGCAGACCTTCTAGCGGAAGGAGAATCGGTAGAAAAAACACTATCTATAATAGAATTAATTACAACAGGTGGCACAGCCGGAATTGTAATTATAAGTCTGTTGTTTGTGTTATTTGTAGTAGCATTATATATTTATTTTGAAAGGCTTCTTGCCATAAAAGAAGCCTCTAAGGTAGATTCAAATTTTATGAATCAAATTAAGGATTATGTTAGTGGTGGAAAAATAGATTCTGCTCAAAACCTTTGCTCACAAGCAAATTCACCGGTTTCAAGACTAATTAGTAAAGGTATTTCTAGAATAGGAAAACCATTAGACGATATTAATACAGCTATTGAAAATGCCGGCCGTTTAGAAATTTATAGTCTCGAAAAAAACGTAAGTGTTTTAGCTACAATTTCTGGAGCTGCACCAATGATTGGGTTTTTAGGTACCGTGATTGGGATGATTTTATCCATTTTCGAAATAGCAAACTCAGGTGGATCAATAGATATTAAAACTTTGGCCGATGGTTTGTATACAGCGATGACAACTACCGTTGGTGGCTTAATAGTAGGTATTATTGCCTATATAGCCTATAATCATTTAGTTGTAAAAACAGACAAAGTTGTCTATAAAATGGAAGCAAATTCATTAGAATTTTTAGACCTTTTAAACGAACCAATTTAAAAACAAGTTTATGAATTTACGTGGAAGAAATAAAGTAACACCGGAATTTAATATGTCCTCCATGACGGATATTGTATTCCTATTACTTATCTTTTTTATGATTGCTTCAACACTAGTTTCTGCTGAAGCCATAGACTTACTACTCCCAAAATCAACTAGTAAAACAACACAGACTAAAAATATTTCTGTAAGTGTGGATAAAAACACGAATTACTATATAGACATGAGAAAAGTACAAAAAGATGCTTTAGAATCAGAATTGTTGTCTAAGCTAGGTAAAACAGAATCTCCAACAATTACTATTCGCTCGGATCAAGATGTAGAAATGAAACATGTTGTTTATATAATGGACATTGCTAATAGAAATAAAATTAAATCAACTCTAGCAGTAAAGTCTCAGTAGCAAATTTTAAACTTCACCTATTTTTAGCAATGGTAGATATCCAAAATAAAAATATAATTATTTTGACTATACAATTTAAGAGGTAAATAATAATGAAGTATTTACACACTAAACACGAGCAAAATTCAGCAAAAATTACAGCCTTAGTAGTTCTAATTGTGGTACTATTGTGTTTTGTGGTCGGTCAAGAGTATCAAGATCCACCAGAAGAATATGGCGTAGCTATTAATTTTGGAGATGCAGCTGTTTTTAATGAGAACGTTAAACCGAGTTCCTCTGCAAAAGCTCAAGAAACAGAATCAGAACAAGAAGAGTCCGAAGAAGTTTTAGAGAAAGCAGTTGTTGAAGAAGAGGTTGTTGAAGAAGAGGTTGTTGAAGAAGAGGTTGTTGAAAAAGAGGTTGTTGAAAAAGAAGTTGTTGAAGAAGAGGTTGTTGAAGAAGAGGTTGTTGAAGAAGATGAAGTAGCCGAAAAGAAAAAACTAGAAGAAGAATTAGAAAAAAAAGAAGTTGAAAAGGCCGCCAAAGAAGCAGCTAAATTAGAGGCAGCAGAGAAAGCAGCTGAAGCAGAAAAAGCAGCTGAAGCAGAAAAGGCAGCTGAAGCAGAAAAGTTGTTAGCACAGGAAGAAGAGGAAGCCTTAAGGGTAAAAAATGAAAAGGAAGCAAAAGAAGCTAAAGAGAGAGCAGATAAGGCTGCAGCTACAGCAAAAAAAGCGGCAGAAGCAAAAGCAGCAAAGGCAGCCAAAGCAAAAGCGGATTCTGAAGCTAAGGCTAAAGCGCTAAAAGCAGAAGCAGATCGAGTTGCCAAAGCAAGAGCAGCTTCAGATGCTAAAGCAAAAGCACAAAAGGCAGCAGCAGATAAAGCAGCAAGTGATAAAGCCGCCGCAGACGCAGCTGCAGCAAAAAAGAAACGTGAAGGAAATAAAACGGTGTCTTTCGCATTAATAGAAAATTCACCTGTTTATCCAGGTTGTGAATCTGGGAATAATGCAGCAAAGAAAAAATGCATGAACGATAAGGTTAGGCAATTTTTGGATAAGAATTATAATAAAATATTAGCAACAGATTTAGGATTATCAGGAATACAGAAATTAAACATTCGTTTTACAATAAATGAAACTGGAAGAATTGTAGGCATTAGAGTAAAAGGACCAGATCCTAAGTTAGAAGCAGAAGCCAAACGCGTTGTAAAGTTATTACCTAAAATGAAACCAGGAATGCAACAGGGTAGACCTGTATCTGTATCATTTAATTTACCACTTAGTATTAAGGTCGATTAATTTTGATAATAAATTTGAATTCAAAATTTCAGTTAGATGAAATATTTAGAAACAAAACACGAACAAAATTCAGCTAAAATAACAACTTTAATAGTTGTTATTTTAATCCTGTTATGCTTTGTGGTAGGACAAACATATCAAGACCCGCCAGAAGAATATGGCGTTGCTGTTAACTTTGGTAATTCTGTCGTTGGTAGTGGAAATGTTCAGCCAGATAAACCTGTAAAGTCTAAAGATTTAAAGATTAATAAGCAGGCTCAAAACGCTCAGTCTGATCCTAATAAAGCTGAAGAACAATTTGAGGAGCCTCAAGAAGCAGCAGCTTCTAAAGAAGTTAAAGAAGACGTTTTAACTCAAGATACTGAAGAGGCAATAGCAATTAAAAAAGCTGAGGCAGAAAAGAAAGCAAAGGTCCAAGCAGAAGCTAAGAAAAAAGCAGCAGCAGCTAAGAAAGCTAAAGCTATCGCTGATGCTAAAGCAAAAAAGCAAGCCGAAGAAGCAAAGAAACGAGCAGAAATAGATGCAATGATGGGAGGAATGAATAATTCTGAAGGAGAATCAAGCGGAAGCGAAGGTGATGATAACGAAGCCGGAGATAAGGGACAACTTGATGGTAACCCATATGCGCCGAGTTATTTTGGAGAAGCAGGAACAGGAAATGGAGGTGTTGGTTATGGTCTTAATGGTCGTGGAAAACCAACAAAAACTAAAGTAATTCCAGAATGTCAAGAAGAAGGAAGAGTTGTAGTAGAAATTCATGTAAATAAATCTGGTAAGGTAATAAAGGCAATTCCTGGTATTAAAGGAACTACTGGTGATGCATGTTTGTTTGCTGCTGCAAAAAAGACAGCTTTATCTCATAAATGGCGAGCAGACTCAAAAGCGCCTACGAAACAGATTGGTTATGTTAGAATTGATTTTACAGTAGGACAATAATGACGTATTTAGATACAGTTAACTGGATGTTTGCTCAACTTCCAATGTATCAACAGCAAGGAAAAAGTGCCTATAAAATAGACCTAAGTAATACGATTCTATTAGCTAAGCATCTCAATAATCCAGAACAAAAATTTAAAACCATTCACGTTGCTGGAACTAATGGTAAAGGTTCTACATGCCATATGTTAGCGTCCATACTTCAAGATGCAGGCTATAAAGTTGGCTTATATACTTCACCACACTTAAAAGATTATCGAGAACGCATTAAAATAAATGGTAAAGAAATAAGTAAGCAGTTTGTTATTCAGTTTATTAAGCGTAACAAGTCTTTTTTTGAATCTAACGCCTTATCTTTTTTTGAAATGACAGTTGGTTTGGCTTTCGAATATTTCGCTAAGCAGAAAGTTGATATAGCAATAATTGAGGTTGGTTTAGGCGGTAGATTAGATTCCACAAATATTATAACTCCAGAAGTATCAGTAATTACAAATATTGGATTAGATCACACGCAATTTTTAGGAAATACTTTGCAATTAATTGCTAAAGAAAAAGCTGGTATTATAAAACCTAATGTTCCAGTAGTAATTGGTGAAACCCAAAAGGAAACCGAATCTATTTTTAGAAAGATAGCCAAAGAAAGAAGCGCCGAAATCATTTTTGCAGATCAAACAATTAAAACCGAACATAGAAGCGATTTAAAAGGAATATATCAATCTAATAATATTAAAACTGCTATTCAAACCATAAAGTTTATCCAGTCCAGAGGGTTTTGTATTAATAACAGTAATATTAAAAAAGGACTGCTTGAAGTTATCAATAATACAGGGTTGTTGGGTAGATGGCAAACTATAACCGAACATCCAAAAGTGATTTGCGATACTGCGCATAATAGAGCAGGTTTAAAAATGGTTATGAAGCAACTTCAAAATGAAGACTATAATAATTTACACATCGTTTTTGGAGTAGTAAATGATAAAAATCTTGATGCCATTATTAATCTTTTACCAAAAGAAGCCACTTACTACTTATGTAAACCAAACATTCCAAGAGGATTAGAAGTTAAGAAACTTAAAGCATATTTTAAGTCGAAAGAACTAATTTGTGAAGGATATAATTCTGTAAGGGAAGCTTATAAAAAAGCATTAGATAGAGCAGCCGATACTGATGTAATTTTCGTTGGTGGTAGCACTTTTGTTGTGGCTGAAATTATTTAAAAATTTTTACATAAAAACTTTTGTGTAATCAAAATCTCGTGTATATTTGCACACCTAATATTTAGGGCGACTAGCTCAGTTGGTTCAGAGCACTTGGTTTACACCCAAGGGGTCAGGGGTTCGAATCCCTTGTCGCCCACATTAATTTAAAATCCCAATGACATTTCATTGGGATTTTTTATTTTACTACAGACTGCTTATTTTAATTTGAACTCTTAATTTAAAACAGTTATAATTTAATGCTTTAGAGCCTTTAATTAGTTACTTTCTTTCTAATTTTGATCTAGACACAGCACTTCTAATCTTAAGATATGAATAAGTGGTTACGTATATTTATAAAATTAGTTGTAATTGTATTTTTGGTTACCATTTCTGTGGTATTAGTATCTAATTATTTAGTTAAAGAAAAAGTGGTACATTTTTTAGAAACTAGCCTTCCAGATACTATTTTACAAACCAATAGTAGTATAGAATTAAATGTGTTTTCAGGGACAATTTCCTTCAATAATCCTATAATAGAAATTAGAAACCTAGACTCTAAAAATTATCATACTAAAGCAAGCTTTGATAAAATTGTTGTTGAGGATATTAGTTACTGGGACTATTTTTTAAATTCAAAAATTCATATTGACGGTGTTAAATTTATAAAACCTAACATTGTTTATTTTAAAGATGAGTACAAAAAAATAGATTCAAGTGCTGCAGTTTTAAAAATGCATTCACCTTTTATTATAGATGAATTAAATATTAATAATGCTAAACTTCACATTTACGATAGGTCTAAAGATTCTTTATTATTATATGTAGAGAATGGTACTATTAACATTAATGATATAAATATAAATAAAGAAACCATTATAAAAAGGTTACCAGTAGCATTTAAAAATTATCAATTTAAGGCAGATTCTATCTTTGTTAAAGCCAACCCGTTCGAAAACTTAACAACGTCTAATATTATTTCGAAAAATAACACGACCCATATAAAAAATATTAGGTTTAAAACTAAATATTCTAGACAGGTACTGTCTAGCTTTATTAAAACAGAGCGAGACCATTTTGATTTAGTAATAGATGGTATGAAAGTGTCTACATTAGATTTTGGTTTTATTAATAGGAAACTGTTTGTAAAAACTAACCGTATTGAGATTAGTAATTCTAAATTAAACATTTTTAGAAATAAATTAATTACTGACGATTCTAGTATTAAAAAGCTATATAGTGAGTCTTTAAGAGCAATTCCTTTTAATTTAACTATTGATTCTGTAAAAATAAAAAATACGAACATCAGCTATACAGAAAAAGTAAAAGAAGAAAATGATGGCGGAAGAATCGAGTTTCAGAATCTTGATGCGAACATTGCTAATGTGAGTAATACCTATAAATCTCCAGCGCAGACAACATTAGATATTTCTGGATATTTTATGAGAAATACAGCGTTTAATGCCAATTGGTCTTTTGATGTAAACAATACAAATGATGACTTTATATTTAAAATGAATATGAAAACTCTTGAGTTTTCAAAAATTAATAAGTTTACTGAGCCTAACTTAAAGATCCGCTTTAATGGCGAAGTCAAAAAGTTATACTTTACAATTAATGGTAACAAAACAAACTCAATTGTAGATTTAAAAGTCAATTATGAAGATTTTAAAATTTTAATTTTAAACAAAAAAGGAAAACAAAAAAATTGGTTCTTGACTAAGATTGTTAATCTATTTGTATCCAAAGACAGTAAAGATAAATCTAATAACTTTAGAAAAGCGATTACGGAGGTAGATCGTGATAAAACAAAGTCTATTTTCAACTTTATTTGGGTTAATGTTAGTCATGGACTTTTAAAAAGTATGGCAGGAGATGGTGATAAAAATTAATTAATGTTTTAACGATTTTAAACGCTTTTAGTAATTACATTAAATCTAATATCCGTTCTAAAGCCATTCCTCTAGACCCTTTAATTAAAAGTGAGGCGTGTAGTAGATTTATAGAACTAAAGTCGTCCTCTAATGCTTTAAATGACTTATACTGTTTAATCTTTTTTGTTTCATTTTTTGTTGTAAAAAAATGTTCACCTATAAGATATACACTATCAATGTCTAGTTTTTTTGTTAAATCGGCAATGTCTTGATGTTCTTGGTCCGCTTCATCTCCTAACTCAAACATATCCCCTAGAAAAACTATTTTATGTTCTTTTTTTAACTCGTTAAAATGTTCTAATGCTGCTTTCATGCTTGTAGGATTTGCATTATAGGCATCTAAAATAATTTCGCAATTCCCTTTTGTAATAATTTGTGAACGATTGTTGGTGGGAATATAATTTTCTATTGCTTGTTTAATTTTAGGCAAAGGCACATTAAAGTATTTACCAATTATACAGGCTGCACAGAGGTTTGTAAAATTATATTTTCCAATAAGCTGAGATTTAAATAAATTATCTTCCATTTTAAAAGACACAAAGGGATTGACCTCAAGACATTCAATTTTAAAATAATTAGTATCCGTTTGAGAAAAACCAAACTTTTTAATATAAGTGTTTAGTTTATTTTTTTGGATAGGATCATCAGCATTTAAGAAAACATATTTTTTATTTTTTATTAGGTATTCGTACAATTCACTTTTGCCTTTTATTACCCCTTTAACTCCTCCAAAACCTTCTAAATGAGCTTTTCCAAAATTAGTAATATAGCCATAATCTGGTTTAGCAATATTACTAAGAAATTCAATTTCTTTTACATGGTTAGCTCCCATTTCAACAATACCTATTTCTGTATTATTAGTCATAGACAGCAAGGTTAGTGGTACACCAATATGGTTGTTTAAGTTGCCTTTGGTAGCCGTAGTCTTATATTTTTTTAAAAGTACACTATGTATCAATTCCTTAGTTGTAGTTTTTCCGTTACTGCCTGTAATAGCTATAATTGGAATGTTAAGGTATGTTCTATGATATTGAGCGAGAGCCTGTAAAGTTTTTAATACATTTTCAACTAGAATTGTTTTATCTGAAGTTTTGTATTCTGCTTGGTCAATTATAACGTATTTGGCACCTTCTTTAAGTGCTTGTTTTGAAAATGAATTGCCATTAAAGTGATCTCCTTTTAATGCAAAAAACATATTATTTATCGAAACCTTTCTGGTGTCTGTAGAAATTCCTTTACATTTTAAAAACAAGGCGTGTAGCTGTTTTATATTCATCCTTTAGTATTTGTTAATTTTGGTTCCTCATGTAATAAAAATAAATGTATAAAAAAAGTCCTAACTTAACGCTAGGACTTTTAAATAAGTTAAAACTATTATTAGTTTTTTGTTTTGTTTTTAGATTTGGATTTAGAACCAACTCTAGACATTGCGCATCTAAATCCAATATAGTCTGTAGCCATGCTTTGCGGAAAATAACGTCGCTGTGCTGGATCTAACCAATATTCTCTATCTCTCCACGAACCTCCTTTAAACACTCGAGCTTCATCATTAACTAATGAGGTTCTCTTACTACTTTTATCGTATTCTTTAATCATATTTCCTGCAGAATCAACTAGCCTAGAATGTTTAGGTGAATTATACATTTTTCTAGTAGTAGAATTTAAATCACCTTCACCATCATCAAAGTCATCATAACTTCTAGAAGAGCGTCTATCTCCATCTCTAAAATTACGGTTATCACTTCTATCGAAGTTTGTACGTAAGTATGTTTCATTTTCATCAATAGGTATCTGCGCAATTTCACCTGGCAAATTTCTGGCAATAATTCTGCCGTTTGGTAGAGTATCGTAAACAATATCACCTGTTGTTACAACCCTAACGGTACCATCTTCAGTGATAGCGTTTTTAGTATATACGTTTCCTCTATAGTAGTTAAAATCGTTAAATTCATCATCTACAATAGGTCTATAAACATCAGCAACCCATTCTGCCACGTTTCCAGCCATATCATACAATCCGAAATCATTTGGCGGATATTTTTTTACAATAGCTGTAATATCTGCACCATCATCAGACCATCCTGCTATGCCACCATAATCTCCTTTGCCTTGTTTAAAATTAGCGAGTTGGTCGCCTCTAATTTTACGTTTCCCTGAACGCGTGTATTGTCCATCCCATGGATATTTTTTACGACCTCTGTAAGAATTATAACTTCTTATTTCAGACAAACCTAATGCTGCATATTCCCATTCAGTTTCAGTTGGAAGTCTAAATTTTGGGGTTATAAGTCCCGTTTGTCTTGAAGCAAAAACACTAATTTCATTTCCGTCTGGATCTAATCTCGGTTTTCTAGCACCATTACCTTGAGGTTTAATAATTTCTTCGTTTCCACCAAAGGCTTGATTTGGAGCATTTATATACGTATCTGTACTAAAATTAGCATCTGCTGTCGCTTCGTATTGGCTATCCCTCTTTAAAAATCCTTCATCCTGCAACGTCTTTTCTTGTACACGATCTGTTCTCCAATTTGCATATTCTACTGCTTGGATCCAACTAACGCCTACCACAGGATATTGACCGTAACCTGGATGACGTAAATAATTTTCTGTCATGACTTCATTAAAACCTAAACGATTTCTCCATACCAACGTATCTGGTACAACACCTTCATAAATTTTTCTAAAATTTTCATCTTCAGGTGGGAAAACTCTCTTTACCCAATCCAAATACATTAAGTAGTTTTGATTAGTTACTTCAGTCTCATCCATATAAAATGATTGTACATGCTGTTGATTTGGTGTATTGTTCCAATCGTGCATAACATCATCTTGAACTTTTCCTTTGGTAAAAGTACCGCCCTCTATAAAAACCGTACCTGGTGGTGTTTGTTGTTCTACAAATTTGGTGTTGTATTGAAAACCTCCCTTTTTAGAATTGATTTCCCAACCAGTGGCGCTATCTACATTTGACCCTCCAGATTTACCACATCCAACCAAGGTTAATGCAATAGCCAATAACATTAAAACCCTTGATACAATTACTTTTTTCATATAAATTTATTTACGTAAGCTAATTATGTTTTTTAAGGAGACGCAATATAATAATTCTACCTAACACTACAAGTAATTTTAAATAATTAACTAGAAGCAGTATTGCGGTTCATCCCGTTTATTTACATTACATCGATAGATTTTAAAACTTTGTTACGATGTTTTGAAACACTATAACGGCAATTTTTTTAAATTATTATCGTAATTTTGAAAACGTTTTTATATAAATGTTAATTATCTAATAATAACATAAAAATAATCACGTTATAATAAACAATGAAAAAGATAATATTTGGAATTATAGTACTATTCTATACTTTAGTTTATTCGCAACAAAAGACATTTAACCTTACCTGGAATACTACAAAAACGCTAACGTCAGAATCTTATAGTTTAACGGTACCTAGTTTTTTGCCTGAAAAAAATTATAGTTTTGATGTGGATACAGGGCTTAATTTTGTAGCACAATGGGACGTTTTTACCCCCATTAGCCAAACCAATATTTCATTATCCAACGTAAAATATGCAACGATTTCTAAAATAGATTTAAAAGATCTTGATATAACAACCATTCCAAACACGATTAAGTACAGCCTAAAAAATGCTCAAGGTCGTACAGAAAGATATGCTCTTTTAACGGTGTCGTCAATTGTTAAAACTGGAGCTAATACCTATAAAAAGGTAATCTCTTTTACACTAAATTACAAAAATAAAAATGTTACCAATAGAGCTAGGGGTGCAAGCAGCAATAGAAATCCAATTTTTAATTCCGTTTTAAATTCTGGTCGTTGGTATAAATTTAAAATTGAAAAATCTGGTGTCTATAAATTGGATAAGAAATTTCTTGACAATTTGGGAATAAATACAAGCGAAGTAGATCCAAGAACCATTAAAATATTTGGTAATGGCGGACAAATGATACCTTATTTAAATGATAATGATTATCCAATTGACCCGAAAGAGAATGCTATAAAAGTTGTTGGAGAACAAGATGGAGTATTTAATAGTAGTGATTATATTTTATTTTATGGAGTAGGACCAAAAGGAATTGTTAACGATCCATTAATTAATACCAATATAAACCCTTATCAAAGCACAACCTATTATTATGTAAATGTAGGATTTGGTAATGGAAAAAGAATTAATAGTATGGTGGAACCTACTGGTAATGCTACCACTATTTTTACCACTTTTCAAGATTACAAATTTCATGAAGTCGACGAGATAAGTATTGCCAATATTGGTAGAAGGTGGTTTGGAGACGCCCTTGATATAGAAACAACAAAAACGTTTGACTTTATTTTTCCAAATATAGTTACCGCTGAAAATGTTAAATTTAAATTTTTTGGTGTATCAACATCTGGAAGTTTTGCCAATTGGAATATAAGTATTAATAATACAAATCTTACAACTATTTTATCACGACCCGTTCCAGCAAATAATTTTGGCATTAATGCTACCTACGAAGATAATATTATTGTTAACGATGAAACCATTTCTGTTACCGTTGAGTACGATAAATTGGGCGTTCCTACTGCGGTTGGTTATATTGACTATATCTCTCTAGAAGCCACAAGAAATTTAGTGTTTGATGGAGATCAGTTCGAGTTTTACAACAATGCCGCTATTTTAGCTTCAGGTATTGGAATGTACACAATTACCAATGCAGCAAATGTTTCTGAGGTATGGGATATAACAGATATAAATAATATAGTTAATAAAACAAATACAGAAGCAACACTAAGTTTTAAAGCACCTTTAGGAAGCCTAAGAAAATATGTAGCGCTCACCACTTCCGATTTTTATGAGCCTATTGTTCCAGAGAATTCTAGAGTACCAAATCAAAATTTGAAAGGAACATTGTTTAAAAATAGCCAAGGAGCTTTTGAAGATATAGATTATATTATAGTAACACCAAATTCACTTTTATCTCAGGCCAATAGGCTGGCTCAAATAAATAGAGATAATAATAATTTAAATGTAAAAGTTGTTACCCTTAGAGATATCTATCGAGAATTTAACACCAGTAATAGGGACATTGCAGCCATAAGAAATATGGTTAAATACGTTTATGATAATGCGAGTGCACCAGAAAAAAGAATAAAATATTTATGTCTTTTTGGAGATACTTCCATGGATTATAAAGGCCGAATTTCATCGAACACCTACAATACACCGTCCTGGCATTCATATTACAGTTTAAGATTAACAAATTCCTATGTCTCAGATGATTTTTTTGGTATGATGGATGATAATGAAGGTACTATGGAAACTTTTAATCGTTTAGATATTGCAATCGGAAGAATACTTGCAGATTCGCCTGAACGTGCCAAGCAAATGGTAGATAAAGTAAACGTGTACTATTCCAAAGAAGCATATGGCAGTTGGAGAAATAATTTTGTTAACATATCTGATGATGTAGATGAAGCATACGAAGTTGAATTACAAGAAACAACAGATATAATTGCCAATGACATTACCACAGAAAAACCTTTTTTAAATGCTATTAAAATTCACTCAGACGCCTATAAACAACAAGCATCTGCAGGTGGCGACAGATATCCTGAGGTTACTACAGCTATTTCAAATGCTATAGAAAACGGAGCTCTAGTAGTTAATTATTTTGGTCATGGTGGAGAAAATGGTTGGGCATCGGAGCGCATATTCCAAAAACCGCAAGTGCAAGCCTTAAGAAACGATTGTAAGTTAAGTTGTTTTGTAATTGTTACTTGTGAATATACAAGATTTGATAATCCGTTACACGTTACCGCTGGAGAATTACTGTATTGGAATAAAAATGGAGGCGCTATTTCTTTAATTTCTACTACACGTCAGATTTTTTTGTCTGTAGGTGTAAGATTTAATACTAAACTAGGAGAATATCTGTTTTCATATAATGATTTAGATGACTATGCTGACCACGAATACCCATCGATGGCGGAAGCCCATAGACTTACAAAAAACCATAATGACATAGCTAGCATTAATCAAAAATATCTAATATTTTATTTTGGCGATCCCGCTTTAAAATTGGCGTTCCCAAAACCTAATGTCAGGTTAACAAAAATAAACGATTTACCAGTAGCAGGCAATACAGAAGTGTTAGAAGCGCTAAGTTACGCTAAACTTTCAGGAGAGGTTACAGACGTAGCTGGTAATGTGCTTACCAATTATAATGGTAAGGTTGAAACAACCATTTACGATAAACCAATTCAAAGACAAACTTTAGCTAACGACAATACAACAGACGCTAGTGGCGTTATAAAATTGCAGTTCGAAACCCTAGGAGAAGTTATTTTTAGAGGTCAATCTACCGTTACAAACGGAGCCTTTGAACTCGATTTTGTCGTGCCACGAGATATAGGCGTTCCCGTTGGATTTGGAAAAGTGAGTTTCTATGCCTCAACAGAAAGCCCATTAAGCGATCAATCTGGAGCTACAACAAGTACACTTCAAATTGGAGGTGTTAACGATAATGCTGCAGAAGACAATATTGGGCCAACGATTAATTTATACATGAATGATGAAAATTTTGTTTCTGGAGGTATAACCAACGAGTCGCCAACGCTATTAGTAAAATTACAAGACGAAAATGGAATTAATACTGCAAGTGGCATTGGTCATGATATTGTTGCTATTTTAGATGGCGATGAAGTAAATCCGAACATACTTAATAGCTATTATGTTACCGATTTAGATGTCTATACAAGCGGCAGTTTAACGTTTCCGTATAGAAATTTAGAGCCAGGACTTCATACATTAACACTTAAAGCTTGGGATGTCTACAATAATTCCTCAACAGCAGAGATACAATTTAGGGTTTTCGACGAAAATGAAAGCTTAGTTATAGAAAACGTGCTTAATTATCCTAATCCCTTTGTAAATTACACAGAGTTTTGGTTCAGTCATAATAGCTCAGAAATTCTAGATATTTCGGTTCAAATCTTTACTGTATCTGGTAAAATTGTAAGAACCATAAACGGGCAAACTACAGGAGTTGGTTCGAAAACAACTAACTCTACGTCGCGCGATATTGTATGGGATGGAAGAGATGATTTTGGAGATAAAATAGGAAAAGGAACTTATATATATAAATTAAAAGTGCATTCTAGTGCAACAAATAAAACAGTAGAAAAAATAGAAAAACTTGTAATCCTGTAATAAAAAATTATATTTGTTAAATAATATTGGTATACAAACCTAGTATATATATCCGTTACTATTTGATAATGTAATTCTAAGATGTTTAGGTAACGATTTAAAAAAAAACATATGAAAAAGAATATTTTAATCTTAATGGGATTAGTGTTTGCATTAAGTAGTAGTGCACAGAACCCAACAACAATAATTCCAGATCAAGACACTAGAGTAATAACAACAGGAGTACCTTTTCTTTTAATTGCGCCTGATGCAAGAGCTGCAGCCATGGGAGACATGGGTGTAGCAACGTCAACGGATGCATTTTCTCAACAATGGAATCCGGCAAAATATGTTTTTTCGTCTGCTAAATCTGGTATAGCTTTAAGTTACACGCCATATTTAAGTAAATTGGTAAATGATATTTTTCTTGGTAGCCTTACGTATTATAACAGATTAAATGATCAAAGTGCTTTCGCTGCAAGTTTAAAATATTTTTCTTTAGGAGATATTGAGTTTGTGGAAGATGAAAATTCTCTTCCACTTTTGCAATCGCCAAATGAGTTTACAATGGACCTGTCTTACAGTCTACGTTTAAGCGACCAATTTGGTTTGGCAGTAGCAATGCGCTATTTAAGATCAGATTTAAAATTAAATTTTGGAGATAATGACGCCAAAGCGGCTAGCACATTTGGTGTAGACATTACAGGTTTCTATCAAAGTGAAGAAAAGGCATATAACGACTTTAATGGACGTTGGAGAGGTGGATTTGCTGTCCAAAATTTAGGGCCAAAATTTAAATACGATGAAGGAGGACGAGAAAACTTTCAACCTACAACCTTGCGTTTAGGTGGTGGTTTCGATTTTATTTTCGATCAGTACAACAAACTAGGTGTTACAGTGGAAGTTGCTAAATTATTAGTACCAACGCCACCAGTAACAGGTAAAGAGTTTGAGTATAACGATGCAAATGCCGATGGCGTATACAATCCAGATGATGGAGACACTTTAGGCGCAGTAGTAGAAGGTAGAGAGCGTGTTATTCTTGAAGGTCGAGAAAATAATGTGGGATTCATGTCTGGAATTTTTCAATCTTTTGGTGATGCACCAGGTGGTATAAAAGAAGAGCTACAAGAGTTTACCTATGCCGTAGGATTAGAATATGTATACCAAGATTCTTTTGCATTTAGAGCTGGTTATTTTAATGAAGATGAGACTAAAGGAGCACGAAAGTTTTTTGCTCTAGGCGCAGGATTTAAATACAACGTGCTTAACTTGGATTTATCTTATTTATTCTCGGCATCCAAAGTACAGAGTCCATTAGAGAGTACATTACGTTTTTCATTAACATTTAATATTGGCGACGGAGAATATACAGAATATTAATTTTTACAGCATTTTAAACAAAAAAACTATTGCTTAAGGCAATAGTTTTTTTGTTTAAAATGGCTGTTGTTATCATATAAACTATAGCTATGAAAGAAGTAAAAATACAGTCTAAATTGTATGTTTTTGAGACTTTAACAGACACTCCAAAAGACATTCAAAATTTAATGGCAGCGGCTGTAGAAGCTAGAAATAATGCTTACGCACCTTATTCAAGGTTTCATGTAGGCACTGCTTTACTGCTAGATAATGGTAAAATAATTTCTGGTAGTAATCAGGAAAATGCTTCTTATCCTTCAGGTTTATGCGCAGAACGTACCGCTATTTTTTCTGCAGGTGCAAACTATCCAAAAACTAAGATTTTAAAAATCGCAATTACAGCAGCATCTCAAATTCAAAAAACAGATAAACCAATTCCACCATGTGGTGCTTGTAGGCAATCCATTGCAGAATATGAAAACAAACAACAACAAGCTATCGAAATATATTTTATGGGTGAAATAGGAACCGTAATGAAGTCTAACTCTTTAGCAAATTTACTGCCGTTTGGCTTCAATTCTGCCAATTTATAAACGTTGGTTTTTATTAAAATTGTCTTTAATACGATTTAAAAAATGGGTTTCAATTTTGTGTAGGACGGTTATTGTGTTTTAATATAACAAGCTGCTGTTTATTAATACAAACTTAAAATTCTATAATAAAAAGGCCAATCAAACTAAAATTATTATGAGGTTAAGCATTGGTGACAAGGTTTTTTTAAAATTAAATTTCAAATTCGTATTATTTGTTAATTTTCACTTTTGCAATACCAATTCAAAGTGTTACTTTTGTTAGCGTAACTTATTAAAAAAAATATTGCATTGAGCAAACAAATTTTTAATAGTATCTCATTTTTTAAAATAATTTCTATATTAGAAACACCACAAAATGCAGAAAATAACAAAAGAAGTTTACCTTAAATGGTATGAAGACATGTATTTCTGGAGAAAGTTTGAAGACAAACTTGCTGCAGTGTATATCCAACAAAAAGTTAGAGGTTTCCTTCACTTATATAATGGTCAAGAAGCAGTTTTAGCTGGCGCCTTACATGCTATGGATTTAACTAAGGACAAAATGATTACAGCTTATCGTAATCACGTTCAGCCAATTGGTATGGGAGTTGATCCTAAAAGGGTTATGGCAGAGTTGTATGGTAAAGCAACAGGAACCTCTCAAGGTTTAGGTGGCTCGATGCATATTTTTTCTAAAGAATTTCGTTTTTATGGCGGACACGGCATTGTTGGTGGTCAAATTCCATTAGGAGCGGGCATAGCGTTTGGAGACAAATACCATGACAAAGATGCGGTAACAATTTGTTGCTTTGGTGATGGGGCTGCAAGACAAGGGTCGCTTCACGAAACATTTAATTTGGCTATGCTTTGGAATTTGCCCGTAGTATTTGTATGTGAAAACAATGGATATGCCATGGGAACTTCAGTAGAGCGTACTGCAAACCATACAGACATTTGGAAACTAGGTCGTGGTTACGAAATGCCATCAGGGCCAGTAGATGGCATGAATCCTATTAAAGTAGCCGAAGCTTTCGATGAAGCGATTACGAGAGCAAGAACTGGTGGCGGGCCAACATTTTTAGAAGTAAAAACATACCGTTATAGAGGACATTCTATGAGTGATGCACAACATTATAGAACCAAAGATGAGGTTGCAGAATACAAGAAAATTGATCCAATCAAACAAGTTAAGGACATTATTCTAAAGGAAAAATATGCTACCGAAAACGATTTAAAAGAAATAGACAAACGTGTAAAAGCATTGGTGTCAGAATGTGAGAAATTTGCAGACGAATCTCCATATCCTGAAAAAAGCCTAATGTACGATGCAGTTTACGAGCAAGACGATTATCCATTTATAGAGCACAAAATAAAATAAGCTATGGCAGAAGTAATAAATATGCCGCGTTTGAGCGACACCATGGAAGAAGGCACTGTAGCAAGTTGGCTTAAAAAAGTGGGTGACAAAATTGAAGAGGGCGATATTCTTGCCGAAATTGAAACCGATAAAGCCACTATGGAATTTGAATCTTTTAACGAAGGTACGCTACTTTATATAGGTATTCAGGAAGGTGAAACAGCAAAAGTAGATAAGCTTTTAGCTATTATTGGCGATGAAGGCGAAGATATATCGAAATTAATTTCAAATACCGATACTGAAACACCAGATTCTAAAAATGTAAAAGAGACTTTACAAGACACGGCGGCTAAAGGTAAAACAGAAGAGGTTGGTACGAGCGTGGACCAAGAGTTAAATGAAAAGCAAGAGTTGCCAGAAGGCGTTATTGTGGTAACCATGCCTCGCTTGAGCGATACTATGGAAGAAGGCACTGTTGCAACTTGGTTAAAATCTATAGGTGATGCTATTGAAGAAGGCGATATTCTTGCCGAAATTGAAACTGATAAAGCCACTATGGAATTCGAATCTTTTCAATCTGGTACCTTATTGCATATTGGGTTAAACGAAGGCGAATCTGCAAAAGTAGATTCACTATTAGCCATTATAGGCCCTAAAGGTACGGATGTATCTGGTGTGGCTAAAAACTTTTCAGCAGGAAACGCTTCAGCTAAAAAGGAAGAAACAGCAAAACAAGAAGAGAAACAAGATGCTAAAAAAGAAGAAAAACCAGTTGAAAAAGCACCTAGTTTAAGTTCAGTTAAATCTTCGGACTCCAGCAGAACCTTTGCTTCACCATTAGCAAAGAAAATGGCTGAGGAAAAAGGGATTCAATTAAATCAATTAACAGGCTCTGGAGAAAATGGCCGTATTGTAAAGCGAGATATCGAAAACTTTACACCATCTGCATCAGGAACTGCATCAACAGCTAAATTTGTTGCTACAGGTCAAGAAGATTTTGACCAAATACCAAATTCGAACATGCGTAAAGCAATTGCTAAAAACTTAGCAAAATCGAAATTTTCAGCACCACATTATTATTTAAATGTCGAGTTTGATATGGAAAATGCCATGGCATTTAGAGCGCAATATAACTCGATTCCAGATGTAAAAATTTCCTATAATGACATGATTGTAAAGGCCTGTGCTTTAGCATTACGTGAGCATCCTCAAGTTAACTCACAATGGTTCGACGATAAAATGCAACTTAATAATCACGTGCACATTGGTGTTGCTGTTGCCGTGCCAGATGGATTGTTGGTGCCAGTAGTAAAATTTGCTAACGAGCAAAGTTTACCACAGATTGGTGCAGCAGTTAGAGACTATGCTGGGAAAGCAAGAAACAAAAAATTGTCTTTGGAGGATATGGAAGGTAGTACGTTTACCATTTCTAACTTAGGTATGTTTGGTATCGAGAGTTTTACGTCTATTATCAACCAACCAAATTCAGCCATATTATCTGTAGGTGCAATTGTAGAGAAACCTGTGGTTAAAAACGGAGCAGTAGTTGCTGGAAACACAATGAAATTAACCTTAGCTTGCGATCATAGAACTGTAGATGGTGCCACTGGCGCACAATTTTTACAAACATTAAAAGGATTTATTGAAAATCCGGTAACCATGTTAGTATAACTTTATTCATTTTTCTGTTAGACTGCGCATAACTCGACATGTATTTGCTTTGTAATGCAGCTAAGCTAAGCTTAACGTAGTGTAATTGTAATAAAATTGTAAAAGAAAAACCTATTTCAATAAAATGAAGTCGGTTTTTTTTATCTTTAAACTTAAATATAAACTCAAAATTATATGAGCTTTACTTTAGATTATATTTATTATAAAACGTCTAAATTGTAGATTATATAACAAATTATAAATGTCATAAATGAAAATTATAGTCACGGTAAGTTTAATCGCTTTAGTTATAGGTTGCAATTCTAAAAAGAAATCATCAACCGAACCTACTCCAACACCTATAAAAACGGAAAAAATGAAGTCTAGCGTTAAAACAATAGATTTTGTGAGTTCAGCAGAACTTAAAGATATGGTAACTTTTTTAGCTTCAGACGAGTTAAACGGGAGAGATACTGGAAGTAAAGGTATAAACGAAGCTGCAAATTATATTGAAAGTAAATTTAAAACGTATGGGCTTAAACCATTTTTAGAAACCTATCGCGATAATTTTACCATTGGAGAACTGGACGCTTATAATGTAGTTGGTTACCTCGAAGGCAAAGATGCTAAACTAAAAAATGAATTTATACTTATAGGTGCGCATTACGATCATATTGGTACATCCAAGACTGTTAATGGAGACACTATTGCCAATGGCGCAAACGATAACGCAGCAGGAACTAGTGGTGTGTTGTCTTTAGCTAGGTATTTTTCAGAAAAAAAATCAAATAAAAGAAGTATTATTTTTGCCACTTTTACAGCCGAAGAAAAAGGCTTATTAGGCTCAAAGCATTTAGCTAAAAAACTAAAAGCCAAATCCATTGATTTATACACTATGATAAATCTTGAAATGATAGGTGTACCATTTGTAGGAAGAGATTACGATGCCTTTATTACCGGTTACGAATTATCTAATTTAGCTCAAGTAATGAACCGCTACGCTGGCAAAAAACTAATTGGAGCATCAGAAGTGTCTAAAAAATATGGGCTTTTTAAACGCTCGGATAATTACGCGTTTTACCAAGCTTTTAATGTGCCTTGCCATACCGTTTCCTCATGCGATTTAACCAACTTCGATTTTTACCATCATGTTGACGATGAGGTCGATAAATTAGACTATCCATTTATGGCAGATCTAATTAACAAATTAGCACCAGTTTTAGAGCAAATGGCTAATGCTCCAATACGAGATATAAAAATGAATGAACAATAGCATGAGTAATATTAAAAAAAAGAATATTGTTATTACAGGAACAAGTCGCGGTATTGGTTTTGAATTAGTACATATATTTGCCAATCAAGGTCATAATGTATTAGCATTGTCTAGAAATGCACAACCGGTTAGTAATCTACATTTTGATAATATAGAATCTTTTGCTTTTGATTTATGTAAAGAAGAAGACTATAAAAAAGTAGAAGATTACCTTACTAAAGAGTGGAAGCAGGTGGATATATTAATAAACAATGCAGGCACTTTATTAAACAAGCCATTTGCAGATACCACAATAGACGATTTTGCTCACGTTTATAAAACAAACGTATTTGGTGTTGCAGAAATGACACGTCGTGTATTACCTTTTATGATTAAGGAAAGCCACGTGGTTACCATTAGCTCAATGGGTGGTGTGCAAGGGAGCGTTAAATTTCCAGGCTTATCTGCTTACAGTTCAAGTAAAGGTGCTGTAGTAACGCTTACAGAACTTTTGGCTGAAGAATATAAAGCAACCGGACCAAGTTTTAATGTATTGGCCTTAGGGGCTGTACAGACAGAAATGCTAGCCGAAGCATTTCCAGGCTATCAAGCGCCAACAACTGCCTTAGAAATGGCAAAATATATAGCTGAATTTTCTTTGAATGGAAATACTTATTATAATGGAAAATTGTTGCAGGTTTCCAATTCTACACCTTAAATTTAATGCATTGTGAAGATAAATTAAACCTTAATTAAAAGTCTGAACTTTATAAGGTTTGGCATAGTATCCTGTGATTTTATGATAATATAAGACTATTAAAAAGTAGTAATTTTCTTGTTTTTAAAAGTTATTTAATCCATGATAAAGCGGTTCATGGGTTAAACCTAAACGTGGCCATAAATAAGTTCTACACCTCTTTATTAAAATTCCTGTCTTAACATTTTCTTTTTCAAATCTATTATTTTAAAAAAGCAATGCTCTAAAAAGTAATTGGTATGGCATTACTAAAATTATAAAAAGAGTATTTAAAAAAACCACATGCTCATGCACAATAGACTAGTAAAACAAACCTACTAATGCCGTATCCAATTGCTACACTTGCAATCATTATTGTTGGTGTACCTTTACCTTAGTAACTATTAGTTCCAAAACGACTAAATTATAGAAACTGACAATAAAACTAATGCTTTTTTAAGCTTCACAAACAACATAAGATATAATGTTATAACTATAACACCAAGAGGTGCATAGGGTTATAAGACACTGCGGTTACAATGTAGTGTTCTTAGATAGACTGTAAGAATACAATTCCGATTTCAAGTTTTGCCAATTTTAAAAATAATTTTCATAATTAAGTTTTATGTACTCCACTACCATAATAAAGATTAAGTTTTAGGACAATCAAGCAAATTATTTTGGTGTTAGCCTACAGATTCAGATTAATTTAAATGAGTATAAAATTTGTAAAAGTCGAGTTTATTATACTAGCAATTCCGTACATTTAAGGATGCAAGAAGACTTCCTTCATTACTTATGGAAACATAATAAAATATTGAGTAAAAACCTTAAAACTACAACAGGAGATGTGGTAAGGATTAGTAATGTAGGGCAACATAATCATAATTCGGGACCAGATTTTTTTAATGCGCAACTTAAAATTGGAGATCAATTATGGGCCGGAAATCTTGAAATCCATATAAAATCTAGCGATTGGTATTTACACAATCATGAAACTGATGCTAATTACGACAATGTAATATTACATGTCGTTTGGGAACATGATACTCAAATTTTTAGAAAGGACAATACCGAAATACCAACCCTAGAATTAAAGCAGTATGTTACCCAAGCGGCAATAAATAATTATCAAAAATTATTCGGTGCCACTCAAAAATGGATAAACTGCGAAAAGGATTTTGCATCCATTCCAGAATTTATCATTTCCAATTGGCTTGAGCGGTTGTATTTTGAACGTTTAGAACGCAAGGCAAATGACATTAGCTTTATATTAAAGCAAAGCGCTAACAATTGGGAAGCCGTTTTGTTTAAAATGTTAGCTAGAAACTTTGGATTAAAAGTTAATGGAGACGCATTTGCAAGCATAGCAAATTCGTTTGATTTTTCAATACTAAGAAAACAACAGTCTAAATTGTTAAGTTTAGAAGCATTGCTTATGGGGCAGGCACAACTATTAGAAACCGATTGCCAAGAAGTATACTTTTTAGAATTAAAGAAAGAATATCAATTTTTAAAGCAAAAATTTGGTCTCTCTAACTCAAGTATTACACCATTACAATTTTTTAGATTACGTCCGCCAAATTTTCCAACCATAAGACTATCGCAATTAGCAAAAATATATGTTAAACACCAGAATGTATTTTCTAAAATTTTAGAAGCTAAAACTTTGGATGACTTTTACACCTTGTTTTCGGTTGAAACCACTCCGTTTTGGCAAACCCATTATACATTTAATACAGCATCAAAAGCTTCAAAAAAAAAGGTAACAACAGCATTAATAGATTTGTTAATAATTAATACCATCATTCCTATAAAATTTAGCTACGCTAAATTACAAGGCCAATCTGTAAACGAGGAACTTGTAGCACTGCTTAAACAGATAGCTTCAGAACAAAACAGTATAGTTAAAACTTTTAATAGCTTAAAAAACGTGTCACATTCTGCATTAGAATCTCAAGCATTGCTTCAGCTTAAGAACGAGTATTGCAATAAAAATAAATGTTTACAATGTGCAGTAGGAAACGCTCTTTTAAATACGAATTGAACTATTATTTTAGTTAGTTATACTTTGTTTAAAATAGTACAGTGGTTTTTGGATATCAAAACTATAAACAGAAAGGGTTTAAAGAAGAAATTAATTACCTTGCAGTATGCAAATGGCACGTAACACATTATTGTATTTCCAAAAACACGGCTATCATGTTTGTCAGCGTATAGCAGACCGCTTAGGTATCCGTGCAAAAATTGTACGCACTTCTTTTATGTACTTAACATTTATTACCGTTGGTTTTGGTTTCGCTTTATATTTATTTTTAGCTTTTTGGATGCGAATAAAAGATATTTTATACACCAAAAGAACTTCGGTATTTGATTTGTAATGATGAAAGAATCACTACTTAATTTTTTTAGAACTAAAATATATGTAGCCATTTTGCTATTAATAATGTTATTGTTAGTGGGTATAACAGGCTATAAAATTATATCTGGCTATTCTTGGATTGATGCGTTTTACATGACGGTAATTACCATAACTACGGTGGGATTTGGAGAAGTACGACCACTAGATAATAGCTCTAAACTATTTACCATATTTTTAATATTATCTAGTGTTATTATATTAGGTTACGCACTTTCAATTATTACAGATTACATATTAAATGCTAATAGTCTTACCGATTTAAATAGAAAAAAAATGCAAAAAAAAATTGATAATTTGGAGAACCATACCATAATTTGTGGCTATGGTCGTAATGGAGAACAGGCAGCAAAAAAATTATTGTCTTATAAAAAATCATTTGTTATTGTAGAAAAAGATAAAGAAGTCATCGAGAACCATCAAAGTGAGTTGATCCCTATGGTATTAGGCAATGCTAACGAAGACAATATACTCCTACAAGCAGGTTTAAATCGAGCAAGTACGCTTATTTCTGCATTGCCTAATGATGCCGATAATTTGTTTGTGGTGCTTTCTGCAAGACAGATAAACAAAAAAGCTTGTATTATTAGTCGTGCCTCACGAGAAACATCATATCAAAAATTAAAACTTGCAGGTGCTAACAATGTAATCCTACCAGATAGAATAGGTGGAGACCATATGGCAGCCTTAGTAGTAGTGCCAGATCTAATAGAATTTGTAGATAATTTATCCATTGGTGGAAACGAAGATGTCAATATTGAAGAAATAGATGTCGATAAATTGTATAATACTTCAAGTAAGATACAGACTATTAAAGACCTAGATCTTAGAAACAAAACAGGCTGTACGGTAATAGGCTTTAAAGGCAATGATGATCAATACATTGTAAATCCTGAAGCCGAAATAAAATTAGTGCCACATTCTAAGCTTATTGTATTAGGAAGACCTGAGCAAATACAGCTACTTAATACAATTTACGATTTAGCTTAGCTCAAACTTTTTAACAACTACCATTTTATAAAGTCGGCAATTTTTTGCATCTTGCTATTCATAAATTAACAATTAACTAACATAAACCTAATTATGAAGAAGTACCTTCTTTCAATTTTCTCATTAATTTTACCACTACTATTAACTGCTCAAGAGACAACAGAAGTTGGAATAGATCAAAAAATAGATCAGGTATTTGGAGACTTAACTGGCTGGTTTGTGGACCTCATATTCTATCAAATAGATTTTGGCGGTGGTGTTAGAATATTTTGGGTGTTATTTCCTTTAATTCTTGGCGCGTTATATTTTACATTTTACTTCAAGTTCATAAACTTTAGAGGTTTTTTTACGTCAGTAAATATTGTTAGAGGAAAGTATGATGATTTAGATCATCATGATAGCCAAGAATTAAAAGGTGCTGGAGATTCTACTCCTGGTGGCGATGCTATAGAAACGATTAAAGTTGAAAATCATGAAGGAGAAGTAAGTCATTTTCAAGCATTAACAGCAGCCTTATCAGCAACCGTAGGTTTAGGTAATATTGCAGGTGTGGCTATTGCTGTTTCCATTGGTGGTGCAGGCGCAACATTTTGGATGATAATAGCTGGGTTTTTAGGAATGGCATCTAAGTTTGTAGAATGTACACTTGGTGTAAAATATAGAGACATTGCAGAAGATGGAACCGTATACGGCGGTCCAATGTATTATCTAACCAAGGGATTAAAATCAAAAGGTTTTGGAGGCTTAGGTAAAGTTTTAGCCGTATTATTTGCAATTTTTGTTATTGGCGGTTCCTTTGGAGGTGGAAACATGTTTCAAGTCAATCAAGCGTTTCAATTAGTAGAAAATATTACGGGTGGAGAGCAATCCTTTTTAAATGGTTATGGATGGGCATTTGGCCTAGTCATGGCTATTTTAGTAGGTATAGTTATAATTGGTGGTATTAAGAAAATTGCAAAGGTAACAGACAAAATTGTACCATTTATGGTTGCTATATATGTAGCCGCGTCACTATTTGTTATCTTTTCTAAATTCGATATGGTAGGTAGTGCTTTTGCGGCCATTTGGAATGGTGCTTTTAGTCCAGAAGGTATAGCTGGTGGAGTAGTAGGTGTTCTGGTGCAAGGATTCAGGCGTGCTGCATTTTCAAACGAAGCCGGTATTGGTTCGGCGTCTATTGCGCATTCAGCGGTAAAAACAAAGTATGCCGCTAGTGAAGGCTTAGTAGCTTTACTAGAACCTTTTATAGATACGGTTATTGTATGTACCATGACAGCCTTGGTGCTCATTATAACAGGTTTTGTAGATCCTTCTAATCCACCAGGAAGTGATGCTCAAGCCATACTACTAACTTCTAGCGCATTCGAATCTTCAATCTCATGGTTTCCATATGTATTAACAATAGCTGTTGTTTTATTTGCATTTAGCTCTATGATTTCCTGGTCTTACTACGGTTTTCAAGGATGGTCTTATCTTTTTGGACGATCTAAAAGAGCAGAATACACTTATAAAGTTATTTTCTGTGTATTTGTAGTTGTGGGCGCAGCAGCAAGTTTAGGTTCTGTAATTGGATTCTCAGATGCAATGGTGTTTGCTATGATGGTTCCAAATATGATTGGACTCGTGCTCCTTGCACCTAAAGTTCGAGAGGAACTTGCCAAGTATAAAAACGCCATTAAGACTCTTAAAAGATAGCATTTATTAAAATAGACATAATGCACATTAAATCCCATTTCACGTTCACAAGGCAACAACGAAATGGGATTTTTTTATTGTTGCTACTCATTATTATTTTACAATGTGTTTATGCATTTGTAGATTTCCATTCGGAAGAGATTACCGTAGATTCAAAACAGTTACAATCATTTCAACATGAAATAGATTCCTTGAAATTAGTAGAAATCGAAAATCGTAAACCAAAAATCTATCCTTTCAATCCAAATTTTATTACCGATTATAAAGGGTATACTTTAGGATTATCTAGTAAAGAAATTAATCGATTACTAAAGTTTAGAGCTCAAAATAAATGGATAAACTCTGCACAACAGTTTCAACAAGTTACTAAGGTTTCAGATTCAGTATTTAATAAAATTTCACCTTATTTTAAATTTCCAGATTGGGTAACCAACCCAAAACCTAAAAAGCAATATGTAACGTCCTTTATGGCTAGTGCACCTCAAACGGAAAGGCAAAAAATAGACTTAAATATAGCAACAGCAAATCAGCTTCAAAAAGTCTATGGAATAGGTAAAACATTTTCAGATCGCATCATTAAATACCGTAACAAGCAAAACGGGTTTATATCTATGGTAGAATTAAATGAAATCTATGGTTTAACACCTGAAACTATAGCGGAACTAAAAAAAGCCTTCAGTTTAAAAACACTCAAAGTTATAAGTAGAGTTAATTTAAATACAGCTTCAAAATCTGAGCTAGTAACTGTAAGATTTATAGACTACGAAATTGCACATAATATTATTGAGTACAGAACACTCCACGAAGGCTTCAAATCAATTAACGAATTAACAAAAGTTAAAGACTTTCCCGTCAAAAAAATAGAGATAATTAAGTTATATTTGCTGCTTAATTAGAATGCAACAAAATGGATAGCAGATACTTCACCGAAGAGCATAATTTATTTAGACAAAGTTTAGCAGATTTTTTAAAAAAAGAAGTAGTTCCGCACATAGAAAAGTGGGAAGAAACTGGGTATATTGACCGTTTTATTTGGGAGAAATTTGGCAACATGGGCTTTTTTGGTATAGCATATCCTGAGCTTTATGGCGGCATGGATTTAGATTTGTTTTATACTGTTATTTTCTTAGAAGAACTTCAGAAAATTAATTCTGGTGGTTTTGCAGCAGCAATGTGGGCACATGCTTACCTAGCAATGACGCATTTAAATGCTGAAGGAAGCGAAGCTATAAAACAAAAGTACCTAACTAAAAGTATTACAGGAGAATATATTGGTGCTATGGCAGTAACGGAGCCATTTGGTGGTAGTGATGTTGCGGGTATGCGAACAACTGCTGTTAAAAAAGGAGATACTTATGTTTTAAACGGGTCTAAAACATTTATTACAAATGGTGTCTATAGCGATTATATTGTGGTAGCAGCTAAAACAAGTCCAGAACTTGGTAATAAAGGGATTAGTATATTTATTGTAGATAGAGAGACTAAAGGTGTAAGTGCAACTAAATTAGACAAGTTAGGTTGGCGTGCATCGGATACTGGAGAAATAGCACTAGATAATGTTACCATCCCAGCAAGCCATTTAATGGGCGAAGAAGGAAAAGGGTTTCCATACATTATGCAACACTTTGCTCTGGAGCGTTTAATCATGGGAATTAACGCACATGCTAGAGCAGAATTTGCTTTAGATTATACTGTAAATTATATGGGAGAACGCCAAGCTTTTGGTAAAACCATAAACAAATTCCAAGCCTTACGCCATACAATGGCAGACTGTTTTGCAGATATGGAAGTTTGTAAAGAATTTAATTATGCCGTGGCCGCAAGATTAGACAAAAAGGAGTATGTGGTTAAAGAAGCAACCATTTCTAAATTGCGTTCTACAAAAATGGCAGACGATGTTATTTACCAATGTCTTCAAATGCTAGGCGGCTATGGTTACATGGAAGAGTATCCAATGGCACGCTTATTGCGTGATAGTAGACTAGGACCTATAGGTGGCGGCACTTCTGAAATCTTAAGAGAGATTATCGCTAAAATAGTAATTGATAAAAAAGAATATAAACGCGTTGTAAAATAATAATGAAATTAGTGTTTTAGCGAAAATGTATTCAATACGCTAAAATAGTAATTGATAAAAAAGAATATAAACGCGTTGTAAAATAATAATGAAATTAGTGTTTTAGCGAAAATATATTCAATACGCTAAAATAGTAATTGATAAAAAAGAATATAAACGCGTTGTAAAATAATAATGAAATTAGTGTTTTAGCGAAAATGTATTCAATACGCTAAAATAGTAATTGACAAAAAAGAATATAAACGCGTTGTAAAATAATCATGAAATTAGTGTTTTAGCGAAAATGTATATAATACGCTAAAATAGTAATTGACAAAAAAGAATATAAACGTGAGGTGAAGCCTTAAGGAATTTTAAAGTCAGTCTTTAAATGCAGTTATTATACTAAATAGTGAAAGCTCATCGTTTTAGTTACAACTGAATTATCTTTTTAAAATGAAACATTCCAATAAAATCTTATACTTGCTTTTCTTTTTGTGTGCTACAATATCATTTGCACAAAACGAAATTAGTAATAAAGTAGTAGATTTTTATAGCGATTTGCCAATAGAAAGTGCAAGTGTTTATATTAAAAGCACAGCAATTGGAACCATAACAAATGCAGATGGTAAATTTGCGCTTCGTATTCCAGTTGAGCATGTTTCAGATACATTAATAGTGTCTTCCATTGGTTTTTCGACAGAAAAAATTCCTTTTAACCAGTATGATGCCTCAGAACCAATTTACTTGGTAGAAGCAGTTGCCTCTTTAGATGAGGTTGTTCTAGAAGCAGAAATGCGACCAAAAACAGGAAACGAAATTGTGTTAAAGGCAATCAAAGACTTGCCGCTAACCATGCCAGATTCTTCTTACATTCAAAAAGGGTTTTTAAGACACAAAGAACGCAATAAAAAAGAGTTTAAATGGCTTATAGAAAGCGCTATTTCTGTTTACGATTCTAGCTATAGCGTACCAGCAAAACAACATTTAAAGATCAATGTAGATCAAATGCGAAAAAGCTACGATCTTAGAGATATTGACAGCTTATTTACCTATGCTTCATATTTAAATCAGAATAACAGAACGCGAACCAGTCCTAAAAACTTAAGAAGAATCCAGATAAAAACAGCAGCATTAAAAAAGGCTATAAAATGGAATGATAACCGCGTAAACGGACTGCAGAATATATTTCAAGGCAAATTAAATATGTTTAGAAATGTAGACCATAAGAAAGCGTTATTTGGAGAACATATTTTAAAAAAGCATCAATTTGAGTTAGATACTATTTTAATTGATAATGAACGTAAACTCTATAAAATAAAAATTAACAAAGGAACGGAATATGTAGGTTTGGGAACTAAGGGTATATATAATGAAGGCTTTGAGGCCAAAGGTTGGTTATATATATATTACGATAATTTTGCAATTAAAAAAGTGGAATATGAATTGGTTGCCGCTTCAAAAGAGCAGAAAACTAGAAGTAAGCGTTTGTTTGATACGCAAACCAATCATAAATTAGTAATAAATTATAAGGCCTTTAACAATAAAATGTATCCAAACTACATCTATTACGAAACCCCAAAATTGGTTAATGTAGGTTTTAAACCTAAAAATAAACAACAAGAAGCCTTTGCAGAACAGTATAAAGAAGAGCGCTATTACTATACCGTACAAGAAATATTATTTTCAGATATTATTTTAGATCGCGATAAAATTAAAAAGGAGCTGGACACGACATGGGACATGGATATATTTTCGCCTAAGCCATATAATAAAGCGTTTTGGAACACCTATAATGTGTTATTAGAAAGCGAAGATGATGAAAAACTGATTCAAGACCTTAGTAAAAGAGCGTCGTTATTTAAGGAATAAATACATTTTGGTTGTCTACCTGCCATGGCGATGAATGCAATTTCTAAACCATGAAGTAAGCAGAACCGTTGTTAAGTTTATATAAATTCTTTATTTAGAGGCACTATTAAACAGATATCTTTTTAAGTGCGAAGCCCTTTCAAGTTCTTATTTTTTTACTAAAAATGAAGGTGTTATTATTTAATGTTTGTATTTGTTAGGTTCGTTCTTAAGCATTATCTTAAGTAGTACTAATTCGTTATATTTAGCACTCAAAACCTAATTATGTCCTTAAAAGCTTTTACAGATTACCTTGAATTGGAAAAACAGTATTCTCCACTAACAGTAAAAGCTTACACTAACGATATTAATGTATTTCAAACATTTTTAAACCAAGAATTTTCCGATTCTGAAATTAGCACTGTCAACTACGCCCAAATACGACGGTGGATTGTTAAATTGGTAGAATCTAAACTTTCAAACCGGAGCATTAATCGTAAAGTTTCGGCATTAAACTCATACTATAAATTTTTATTAAAAATAGGAGACCTTGAGGTTAACCCGCTATTAAAACATAGAGCGCTAAAAACAAGCAAGAAAATTCAAGTGCCTTTTTCTGAAACCGAAATGAATATAGCATTAGATGAATTACAATACGATGATGATTTTGAAGGTGTAAGGAACAAATTAATAATAGAATTATTTTACTCTACTGGCATTAGAAGAATAGAATTGGTTAATTTAAAATTATCAGACATTAACTTAGACAGTAAAACCTTAAAAGTACTTGGCAAGAGAAATAAAGAACGTTATGTTCCATTACTAAATTCAGTAATTAAAACAATACATATTTATTTAAATAAACGTAAAACTCTAGATATTATCCAAGACAGTAATGTTCTTTTTTTAACCAAAAAGGGCGTTAAAATTTACGAAACACTTGTCTACAGAATAATAACAGAATATTTTAGTTTGGCATCTAATAAAGTTAAGAAGAGTCCACACATCTTAAGACACTCGTTTGCAACGCACTTATTAAACCAAGGTGCAGATTTAAATGCTGTTAAAGAGCTTTTAGGGCATTCTAGTTTAGCTGCTACTCAAATCTATACGCATAACAGCATTGCCGAACTAAAAAAAGTATATACTAAAGCGCACCCAAGAAGTAAAAAATAGTGATCTTGTGGTTAGAAAGACAACCAAAAAAGCTAAAAGAGAAATTAAGAAGATATTTATAGAAATATTTGTGTAAAATATTTTTGAATAACTAAATAAATATTTACATTTGCAGTCCGTTAGAAATAGCGGACTTTTTTTATACGTAAAAATTGTAGTAAAAGCCGATGTAGCTCAGCTGGCTAGAGCAGCTGATTTGTAATCAGCAGGTCGTGGGTTCGAGTCCCTCCATCGGCTCTAAAATTTTGAAAGTGCAAAGAATGTTTAATTCGCGTGTTTTATATGCATGCATTATTAAATTTGGGACGAGAAGTTTATTCTGAGCGCAGCCGAAGGGAGTCCCTCCATCGGCTCTAAAATTTTGAAAGTGCAAAGAATGTTTAATTCGCGTGTTTTATGTGCATGCATTATTAAATTTGGGACGAGAAGTTTATTCTGAGCGCAGCCGAAGGGAGTCCCTACATCGGCTCTAAAATAAGAAAGTTGGAAAGCTTTTTTATTAAGTTCATTAAAATATTGAAGTAATTTAAAATTGGGGAGATACTCAAGCGGCCAACGAGGGCAGACTGTAAATCTGCTGACTACGTCTTCGCAGGTTCGAATCCTGCTCTCCCCACAAATTTTTAAATATTTAATGGTTAAAAGCGCGCTTTTGTAAGACTATGTTTTAAAAGTTTTGTTTGGTATACCCAAACAGGATTACAGAGTTAAGCCATGAAATCTTTAATAGTTTTAATGCAAATTAGGAGTTTTAAAGAGTTAAAGAAAAGCAATAGTATGCTTTGTATTAGTCATGTTCCAAGATGATTTATATAACCTGTTTAGAAAGATAAATTTTAAATTAAGAATTTAAATAATTGCGAGAGTAGCTCAGTTGGTAGAGCGTCAGCCTTCCAAGCTGAATGTCGCCAGTTCGAACCTGGTCTCTCGCTCTATTATTTAGCCGGTGTAGCTCAGAGGTAGAGCGTTTCCTTGGTAAGGAAGAGGTCACGGGTTCAATTCCCGTCATTGGCTCAAATTTTAAAAGACTACAAAAACTAGAATATTAAATTTATTATATAACTAAGATTAAACTATTAAAACATGGCAAAGGCAACTTTCGATCGTTCAAAACCACACTTAAATATAGGTACTATTGGACACGTAGATCACGGTAAAACAACTTTAACTGCTGCTATTACTAAAGTATTAGCTGATGCAGGTTTATCAAGTGCATTATCATTTGATCAAATTGACAACGCTCCAGAGGAGAAAGAAAGAGGTATTACAATTAATACTTCACACGTAGAATATGCAACAGCAAACCGTCACTACGCACACGTAGATTGTCCAGGTCACGCCGATTATGTTAAGAACATGGTTACCGGTGCTGCACAGATGGATGGAGCTATATTGGTTGTAGCTGCAACAGATGGTCCAATGCCGCAAACTCGTGAGCACATCTTATTAGGTCGTCAAGTAGGTATTCCAAGAATAGTAGTATTCTTAAATAAAGTGGATATGGTTGATGATGAAGAGCTATTAGAATTAGTGGATATGGAAGTTCGTGAATTATTGTCATTCTATGAATATGATGGTGATAACGGACCTGTAATTTCTGGTTCGGCTTTAGGTGCACTTAACGGTGAGCAAAAATGGGTTGATTCTGTAATGGAATTAATGGCAGCTGTAGACGAATGGATCGAGGAGCCATTAAGAGAAGTTGATAAAGATTTTTTAATGCCTATTGAAGATGTATTTTCAATTACTGGTCGTGGAACTGTAGCTACAGGTCGTATAGAAACGGGTGTTGCTAATACAGGAGATGCTGTTGAAATTATTGGTATGGGTGCAGAGAAGTTAACGTCTACTGTTACTGGTATCGAAATGTTCCGTCAAATATTAAATAGAGGAGAGGCTGGAGATAATGCAGGTATCTTATTAAGAGGTATTGAAAAAGCTCAAATCTCAAGAGGTATGGTAATCTGTAAGCCAGGTTCTGTAACACCACACTCAAAATTTAAAGCTGAGGTTTATATCCTTAAAAAAGAAGAAGGTGGACGTCATACTCCATTTCATAATAACTACCGCCCACAGTTTTACGTACGTACAACTGATGTTACTGGTAACATTGCATTACCATCAGGAGTAGAGATGGTTATGCCTGGAGATAACTTAACAATTCATGTAGAGTTAATTCAGCCAATTGCAATGAATATTGGTCTTCGTTTCGCAATACGTGAAGGTGGAAGAACAGTAGGTGCCGGTCAGGTAACTGAGATTTTAGATTAAAATTAAGTCTAAATAAATATAGAGTTAAGGTGTCCCGTTTTTTCGCGACACCTTGACTTATATTTACGGGCGTAGCTCAGTTGGTAGAGCACTGGTCTCCAAAACCAGGTGTCGGGAGTTCGAGTCTCTCCGCCCGTGCTTAAAGATGTTGAGGTTTTTTATCGACCTTATTTCTTAAATGAATTAGAAGCATGTAGCAATACATTCTTCATTAAATTAAAGATTAAAATGGCTGGAATAGTGGAATATATAAAAGAATCATTTGGTGAATTGAAAAATAACGTGACTTGGACGCCTTGGCCAGAAGTACAAAGGTTAACCATATTAGTTGCCGTGTTTTCAATCATTTTTTCCTTAGCAATTTGGGGAGTTGATACTGTTTTCAGTAAAGTTATAAGTGAATACTTTAAATTAATTAGTTAATATAAAAGTATATGGCTGAAGTAGGAGAAAAAAAGTGGTACGTTGTAAGAGCGGTAAGCGGTCAAGAAAATAAGATTAAATCTTATATAGAGAACGAAATAGCGCGATTGGGTTTACAAGACTATGTAGAGCAAGTGTTAGTGCCTACAGAAAACGTAGTGCAAATTAGAAATGGAAAAAAAGTAACCAAAGAAAAAGTATATTTTAGAGGTTACATCATGATTAAGGCTAACCTTACTGGAGAAGTGCCACACATTATTAGATCTATAACTAATGTTATTGGTTTTTTAGGAGCTACAAAAGGAGGAGATCCTTTATCGTTAAGACAATCTGAAGTTAATAGAATGTTAGGTAAAGTGGATGAGTTAGCAGTAGATATGGACGCTAGTGTAGCCATTCCATTTACAAAAGGAGAAACTGTAAAAGTAATAGATGGTCCTTTTAATGGCTTTGATGGTACTATTGAAAATATTAATGAAGATAAACGCAAACTAGAAGTAATGGTTAAGATTTTTGGAAGAAAAACACCATTAGAATTAAGTTACATGCAAGTAGAAAAAATTTAATAATTGTTACAATAAAGAAAGTATTAATTCAGCTTCAAAAAGGTTTTAATACGAAACTAAATTATTTAAAATGGCAAAAGAATTAGGCAAAGTAGTCAAATTACAAGTAAGGGGAGGTGCAGCGAATCCGTCGCCACCGGTTGGACCCGCTTTAGGTGCTGCTGGTGTTAATATCATGGAATTCTGTAAGCAATTTAATGCTAGAACCCAAGATAAAGCTGGTAAGGTTTTACCAGTAGTGATTTCTGTTTACAAAGACAAATCGTTTGATTTTGTAATTAAAACACCTCCAGCTGCAGTACAATTATTAGAAGCGGCCAAAGTAAAAAAAGGATCAGGTGAACCTCACGTACGAAAAGTAGCTAAGGTAACTTGGGATCAGGTAAAAGCAATAGCAGAAGATAAAATGGTAGATTTAAATGCCTTTGAAATTGGATCTGCAATGAAAATGATTGCAGGAACCGCAAGATCTATGGGTATAACTGTTAAAGGTGGTGAAGCACCTAATTAACCTAAAAAGATTTTTAAAATGGCAAGATTAACAAAAAGACGTAAAGAGGCACTGGCTAAAATTGAAAAGGATAAAGTTTATTCTGTTCAAGAAGCTTCTGCACTTATAAAAGAAATTAGTAACACAAAATTTGACGCTTCAATAGATTTAGCAGTGCGCTTAGGAGTAGATCCTAGAAAAGCAAACCAAATGGTAAGAGGTGTAGTGTCACTTCCACACGGTACTGGTAAAGATGTAAAAGTATTAGCATTAGTAACTCCAGACAAAGAAGCAGAAGCTAAAGAAGCAGGTGCAGATTATGTTGGTTTGGATGAGTACCTAGATAAAATTAAAGGAGGCTGGACAGATGTAGATGTCATTATTACCATGCCAAGTGTTATGGGTAAATTAGGCCCTTTAGGACGCGTATTAGGCCCTAGAGGTTTAATGCCTAACCCAAAGACGGGTACAGTAACAATGGACATTGCTAAAGCAGTTACAGAAGTAAAAGCTGGTAAAATTGACTTTAAAGTTGATAAAACTGGAATTGTTCACGCTGCAATTGGCAAAGCTTCTTTTAGCGCTGATAAAATTGAAGGGAATGCAAACGAATTATTAACAACATTAATGAAACTGAAACCAACGGCTTCAAAAGGAATTTATGTAAAAAGCATATTTATGTCTTCTACTATGAGTCCTAGTATAGCAGTGGATACAAAAATCGGTTAGTAGTTAAATAACTTTATATCATGACAAGAGAAGAAAAATCGCAAGTTATAAAAGAATTAACTGCACAATTAGCCGATAATGCTAACATTTATTTAGCAGATATATCAGGTTTAAATGCAGGAAATACTTCAGATTTACGTCGTGCTTGTTTTAAAGCAAACGTAAAATTAGCTGTTGTAAAAAACACATTACTTGAAAAAGCAATGGAAGCTTCAGATAGAGAATTTGGAGACCTTCCATCAACCCTTAAAGGGAATACTTCAGTACTATTTTCTGAAACTGGAAATGCCCCAGCAAAAGTTATTAAAGCTTTTAGAAAAAAATCAGAAAAGCCTGTATTAAAAGGTGCTTTTATTGAAGAAACAGTTTATATAGGAGACAATCAACTAGACATGTTAGTTGATATCAAATCAAGAGAAGAATTATTAGGAGAGATTATAGGATTATTACAATCTCCTGCTAAGAATGTTATTTCTGCACTTAAATCAAGTGGAGGGAAACTTTCAGGAATTCTTAAAACATTATCTCAAAAAGAGGGATAATTTAAAACGTACGCACTTTACACTTAAATATTAAAAATTAAAAAAATTATTACAAAATGGCAGATTTAAAAGATTTCGCAGAACAGTTAGTTAACCTTACCGTTAAAGAAGTAAATGAGTTAGCAACTATATTAAAAGATGAATACGGTATCGAGCCTGCTGCTGCTGCAGTAGCAATGGCAGGACCAGCTGCAGGAGGTGGAGACGCTGACGAAGCTCAAACTGAATTTGATGTGATTTTAAAAGCAGCAGGTGGCGCTAAGTTAGCTGTTGTAAAATTAGTTAAGGAATTAACTGGATTAGGATTAAAAGAAGCTAAAGGTTTAGTTGACGATGCACCAAGTCCAATCAAAGAAGGTGTTACTAAAGATGAAGCTGAAGCTCTTAAAACTCAACTAGAGGAAGCAGGAGCAGAGGTTGAGCTTAAGTAAGCTACACTCATAATTTTTACAAAGGTTTAGGTCTGGAACACGCGTTCTAAGACCTAGACCATTTGTCGTATATAGGTAGCACCTATATTACAAGTATATTTTTTTAATCAAAATTTCGTCCATTGATGTTAGAAACACAAGCTGAAAGATTAAATTTCTCGTCTATTATTAATAGAACTGAATATCCAGATTTTATGGATATTCAAATAAAATCCTTTCAGGATTTTTTCCAACTTGAAACAAAATCTGAAGAAAGAGGTAATGAAGGATTGTATAATACCTTCATGGAGAACTTTCCAATAACAGATACTCGTAATCAATTCGTTTTAGAATTTCTAGATTACTTTGTCGATCCGCCAAGATATGCTATTGAAGAGTGTATAGAGAGAGGACTTACATATAGCGTTCCATTAAAAGCAAGGTTAAAACTGTACTGTACAGACCCTGAACATGAGGATTTCGAGACCATTGTCCAGGATGTGTATTTAGGAACAATACCTTACATGACACCTTCTGGTACATTTTGTATCAACGGTGCAGAGCGTGTAGTAGTATCTCAATTACACAGATCTCCGGGTGTGTTTTTTGGCCAGTCTTTCCATGCCAATGGTACAAAATTATATTCTGCAAGAGTTATACCATTTAAAGGCTCTTGGATTGAATTTGCTACGGATATTAATCAAGTGATGTATGCGTATATTGATAGAAAGAAAAAATTACCTGTTACAACTCTTTTTAGAGCTATTGGTTTTGAAAGAGATAAAGATATTTTAGAAATTTTTGATCTTGCCGAAGAGGTAAAAGTATCAAAATCTGGACTTAAAAAAGTATTAGGACGTAAGCTTGCTGCTCGTGTATTAAATACATGGCATGAGGATTTTGTAGACGAAGATACTGGCGAAGTAGTCTCTATCGAACGTAACGAAATTGTGCTTGATCGTGATACAGAATTAGATAAAGATAATATTGAAGAAATCCTTGAAATTGGAGTAAAAACCATTCTTTTACATAAAGAAAGTGCACAACAAGGAGATTACGCTATTATACATAATACGCTTCAAAAAGATCCAACAAACTCTGAAAAAGAAGCCGTAGAACATATTTACAGACAACTACGTAATGCTGAGCCGCCAGATGAAGAAACAGCGCGTGGTATAATAGATAAATTATTCTTTAGTGACCAACGTTACTCTTTAGGAGAAGTCGGGCGTTATAGAATGAATAAAAAATTACAGTTAGATATCGGTATGGATAAGCAAGTGCTTACCAAAGAAGATATCATTACTATTATAAAATATTTAATAGAGTTAATAAACTCTAAAGCAGAGATTGATGATATCGATCACTTGTCTAACCGTCGTGTACGTACCGTTGGCGAGCAATTATCCTCTCAATTTGGAGTTGGTTTAGCACGTATGGCGCGTACTATTCGTGAGCGTATGAACGTTCGTGATAACGAAGTCTTTACACCTATAGATTTAATTAATGCTAAGACCTTGTCGTCTGTTATTAATTCATTTTTTGGTACAAATCAGCTCTCTCAATTTATGGATCAAACCAATCCTCTTGCAGAAATTACGCACAAGCGTCGTTTGTCAGCACTAGGACCAGGAGGTTTATCTAGAGAACGGGCAGGATTCGAGGTACGTGATGTACACTATACACACTACGGACGTTTGTGTCCTATAGAAACACCAGAAGGACCAAATATTGGATTAATTTCGTCTTTATCTGTATACGCTAAAGTAAATGCTATGGGCTTTATTGAAACGCCATACAGAAAAGTAACTAACGGCGTTGTAGATATTAAAGGCACACCAACTTATTTAAGCGCAGAAGAAGAAGAAGAAAAGTTAATTGCTCAGGCAACCGTAAAAGTAGATGACAAAGGTGAAATTTTACACGATAAAGTCATTGCGCGTATGGAGGGAGATTTTCCTGTAATGGATCCAAAAGATATTCATTATACAGATGTAGCACCAAACCAGATTTCATCCATTTCCGCCTCTTTAATTCCTTTCTTAGAACATGATGATGCCAACCGTGCATTAATGGGATCTAACATGATGCGTCAAGCCGTACCATTATTACGTCCGCAAGCACCAATTGTTGGAACAGGATTGGAGCGTCAAGTTGCCTCAGATTCTCGTGTATTAATTAATGCAACAGGAGAAGGTGTTGTAGAATATGTAGATGCTAACGAGATTATAATAAAATACAAACGTAGCGATGATGAAGCTAAAGTAAGTTTTGATAGTGATACCAAATCTTATCCATTAGTAAAATTCAGAAAAACAAACCAAGGCACTTCTATTAACTTAAAACCAATTGTTAAAAAAGGTGATAAAGTTAAAAAAGGTCAGGTCTTATCTGAAGGCTATGCTACACAAAAAGGAGAACTAGCTTTAGGTAGAAATATGAAAGTAGCCTTTATGCCTTGGAAAGGGTATAATTTTGAGGATGCTATTGTAATTTCAGAAAAAGTGGTTCGTGAAGATATTTTTACCTCGATACATATAGATGAATATTCTTTGGATGTAAGAGATACAAAATTAGGAAACGAAGAATTAACCAACGATATTCCTAACGTTTCAGAAGAGGCTACAAAAGACCTTGATGAGCATGGTATGATTCGTATTGGTGCAGAAGTTAAGCCAGGAGATATCCTAATCGGAAAAATTACGCCTAAAGGTGAAAGCGACCCTACGCCAGAAGAAAAATTATTACGTGCCATCTTTGGAGACAAAGCAGGTGATGTAAAAGATGCGTCCTTAAAAGCATCGCCATCATTACATGGTGTAGTAATTAACAAAAAGTTATTTGCTCGTGCTGTTAAAGACAAACGTAAAAGAGCTCAAGATAAAGAAGATATTGCGCAATTAGAAAATTTATATAATACTAAGTTTGACGATTTACAAGCAGTTTTAGTAGAAAAATTATTTACTATCGTAAATGGTAAAACATCGCAAGGTATCTTTAACGATTTAGGAGAAGAGGTATTACCAAAAGGTAAAAAATTCACCTTAAAAATGTTAAATGCTGTCGATGAGTATACACACTTAACTGGTGGTACTTGGACCACAGACGACCATACAAATAAATTAGTTGCAGATTTAATTCACAACTACAAGATTAAAGAAAATGACTTACAAGGGTCTTTACGTCGTGAGAAGTTTACTATTTCTGTAGGCGATGAATTACCAGCAGGTATTATAAAATTAGCTAAAGTTTACATCGCTAAGAAACGTAAGCTTAAAGTTGGTGATAAAATGGCAGGACGTCATGGTAACAAAGGTATTGTAGCACGTATTGTACGTCAAGAAGATATGCCTTTCTTAGAAGATGGAACGCCTGTAGATATCGTGTTAAACCCATTAGGTGTACCATCGCGTATGAATATTGGGCAAATTTATGAAACTGTTTTAGGATGGGCTGGACAAGATTTAGGGCGTACGTATGCAACACCAATTTTTGATGGTGCTACAATTGACCAGATTAATGAACTAACAGACGAAGCTGGAATACCAAGATATGGTCATACTTATTTATACGATGGTGGAACAGGAGAACGTTTCGATCAGCCAGCAACGGTTGGTGTTATCTACATGCTTAAATTAGGGCATATGGTGGACGATAAGATGCATGCTCGTTCTATTGGGCCTTACTCATTAATAACACAACAACCATTAGGTGGTAAAGCACAATTTGGTGGTCAACGTTTTGGTGAAATGGAAGTATGGGCATTAGAGGCATATGGTGCATCTTCAACCTTAAGAGAAATCCTAACAGTAAAATCTGATGATGTTGTTGGTAGGGCCAAAACTTACGAGGCAATCGTAAAAGGAGAACCAATGCCGGATCCAGGATTACCAGAATCTTTTAACGTTCTTATGCACGAATTAAAGGGATTAGGATTAGACATTAGATTAGAAGAATAATTTTTAATAGTTGGTAGTGGTTAGTTCTTGGTTATTGGATTCAATCCTTTAATTAGAATTGGAGTTTCAAAACTAAAAACTAACAGCTAAAAACCAAAAACTATATAAAAGAAATGGCAAGAAAGCAAGATACGAATACAGTAAAGAGGTTTAATAAAATCTCAATTGGTTTAGCATCACCAGAGTCTATTTTAGCAGAGTCTAGAGGTGAGGTTTTAAAGCCAGAAACTATTAATTATCGTACCCATAAACCTGAAAGAGATGGTTTATTCTGTGAGCGTATTTTTGGTCCTGTAAAGGATTATGAGTGTGCTTGTGGTAAATATAAAAGAATTCGCTACAAAGGTATCGTGTGCGACCGTTGTGGTGTAGAGGTAACAGAAAAGAAAGTACGTCGTGATCGCGTAGGGCACATTAATCTTGTGGTACCTGTCGCTCACATTTGGTATTTCCGTTCGTTACCAAACAAAATAGGATATTTATTAGGCTTACCATCTAAGAAATTAGACATGATTATTTACTACGAACGTTACGTAGTCATTCAGCCAGGTGATGCTAAAAATGAAGAAGGAGAACCATTACAAAAAATGGATTTCTTAACGGAAGAAGAGTATTTAAATATTTTAGAAACACTTCCTCAAGACAATAATTATTTAGAAGATTCAGATCCTAATAAGTTTATAGCTAAAATGGGAGCAGAATGCTTAATAGATTTATTAGCTAGAATAGATTTAAAAGCACTGTCTTACGAGTTGCGCCATAAAGCCAATACCGAAACCTCTAAACAACGTAAAACGGAAGCGTTAAAACGTTTACAAGTTGTTGGTGCTTTAAGAGATTCTAACTTAAATAGAGAAAACCGTCCAGAATGGATGATCTTAAAAGTGGTGCCAATTATTCCACCAGAATTAAGACCATTAGTACCTTTAGATGGTGGCCGTTTTGCAACGTCAGATTTAAACGATTTATACCGTCGTGTTATTATACGTAACAACCGTTTAAAGCGCCTTGTAGAGATTAAAGCTCCAGAAGTTATCTTACGTAACGAAAAACGTATGTTACAAGAATCTGTAGATTCGTTATTAGACAACACACGTAAGTCTTCTGCCGTAAAAACAGATTCTAACAGGCCATTAAAATCCTTATCAGATTCGCTTAAAGGTAAGCAAGGACGTTTCCGTCAAAACTTACTAGGAAAGCGTGTTGATTATTCTGCACGTTCGGTAATTGTTGTTGGACCAGAATTAAAGTTATTTGAGTGTGGTTTACCTAAAAACATGGCTGCCGAACTTTACAAACCATTTATTATTAGAAAATTAATAGAAAGAGGTATTGTAAAAACGGTAAAATCGGCCAAAAAAATTATAGATAAAAAAGAGCCAGTGGTTTGGGATATTTTGGAGAATGTTCTTAAAGGACATCCAGTATTACTAAACCGTGCGCCTACGCTTCACCGACTCGGTATTCAGGCATTCCAGCCAAAGCTTATAGAAGGTAAAGCAATACAATTACACCCATTAGCCTGTGCCGCTTTTAATGCCGATTTTGATGGAGATCAAATGGCAGTGCATTTACCGCTAGGACCAGAAGCTATATTAGAGTGTCAATTATTAATGTTGGCCTCTCACAACATCTTAAATCCAGCAAATGGTGCACCAGTAACTGTACCTTCACAGGATATGGTATTAGGCTTGTATTATATGACAAAGTTGCGCACGTCTACACCAGAAGTTAAAGTAAACGGTGAAGGTTTAACGTTCTATTCTGCCGAAGAAGTTAACATCGCTTACAATGAAAAGCGAGTGGATCTTAATGCACAAATAAAAGTACGTACAATAGATTTTAACGAGGCAGGAGAATTAGTACCTCAAATTGTAGAAACAACAACAGGCCGTGTATTATTTAATGAAAAAGTACCTGCAGCAGCAGGATATATTAATGATGTTTTAACCAAAAAATCTTTAAGAGATATTATTGGAGAAATATTAAAAGTAACCAGTGTACCAGAAACAGCAGCTTTCTTAGATGAAATTAAAACATTAGGATATTTATTTGCCTTTAAAGGTGGATTATCATTTAGTTTAGGAGATATTATTATCCCACCAGAAAAACAATCTATGATTGATGCTGCCAACAAAAAAGTGGATGGCATAACTGGTAACTACAACATGGGTTTAATTACCAATAACGAGCGTTACAATCAAGTTATTGATATTTGGACGTCTACCAATGCAGAATTGACAGAACTGTCCATGAAGCGTATTAGAGAAGACCAACAAGGATTCAACTCGGTGTACATGATGCTTGATTCTGGAGCACGTGGATCTAAAGAGCAGATTCGCCAGCTTACAGGAATGCGTGGATTAATGGCTAAGCCTAAAAAATCTACTGCAGGAGGAGGATCGATTATCGAAAATCCAATTCTGTCTAATTTTAAAGAAGGATTATCCATTTTAGAATACTTTATTTCTACTCACGGTGCACGTAAAGGACTTGCCGATACAGCACTTAAAACTGCCGATGCAGGTTACTTAACACGTCGTTTAGTAGATGTATCTCAAGATGTTATTGTCAACAGTGTAGACTGTGGCACATTAAGAGGAGTAGAGGTTACCGCATTAAAGAAAAATGATGAAGTTGTAGAAAAATTAGGAGCAAGAGTTTTAGGGCGTATAGCACTTAATGATGTATTTAACCCTTTAACGCAAGAATTAATAATTTCTGCAGGAGCATTAATAGATGAAGAAGTCGCTAAGGTTATCGAAGCGTCGCCAATTGATGCTGTAGAAGTACGATCGCCATTAAGTTGTGAAGCTAAAAAAGGAATCTGTGCGCAGTGCTACGGAAGAAACTTAGCTACAAATAAAATGGTACAACGTGGTGAAGCAGTAGGTGTCGTGGCAGCGCAATCTATTGGAGAACCTGGAACACAATTAACATTACGTACCTTTCACGTAGGTGGTATTGCTGGAAATATTTCAGAAGAAAACAAATTAGCGGTTAAGTTTGATGGTGTTGCCGAAATTGAAGAGCTTAAAACAGTTAAAGGAGAGGATAAAGAAGGAAATACAATAGATATTGTAATATCTCGTACTTCAGAAATTAAACTTATAGACAAGAAAACAGGCATCACTTTAAGTACTAACAATATACCTTATGGTTCCATCATTAATGTTAAAAATGGTGATAAACTTAAAAAAGGAGACGTTGTTTGTACATGGGATCCATATAATGGCGTTATTATTTCGGAATTTGCAGGAAAAGTACGCTATGAAAATATTGAACAAGGTGTTACCTATCAAGTAGAAATTGATGAGCAAACAGGTTTCCAAGAAAAAGTAATTTCAGAATCTAGAAACAAAAAAATAATACCAACACTTATAGTCGAGGATGGTAAAGGCGAAGCTATTCGTTCTTACAACTTACCAGTAGGTGCGCATATAATGATTGATGATGGAGAGAAGGTTAAGATTGGTAAAGTCTTAGTTAAAATTCCTCGTAAATCTTCTAAAGCAGGTGATATTACTGGAGGTTTACCAAGAGTTACAGAATTGTTTGAAGCTCGTAACCCATCTAATCCAGCAGTAGTTAGTGCTATTGACGGTGTGGTTTCTTTTGGAAAAATTAAAAGAGGTAATCGAGAAATTATTATAGAATCGAAATTAGGAGATATAAAGAAATACTTGGTTAAGTTATCGAGTCAGATACTTGTACAAGAAAACGACTTTGTAAAAGCAGGTATGCCTTTATCTGATGGTTCTATAACACCAAACGATATCTTAAATATAAAAGGACCAGCAGCGGTACAACAATATTTAGTTAACGAAGTTCAAGAAGTATACCGTTTGCAAGGTGTAAAGATTAATGATAAGCATTTTGAAGTTGTGGTAAGACAAATGATGCGTAAAGTAAGAATTATCGACTCTGGAGATACTATCTTCTTAGAAGATCAATTAGCACATAAGGCAGATTTTATTGAAGAAAACGACGCTATTTTTGGTAAAAAGGTAGTTGAAAATGCAGGAGATTCTACCAACTTAAAAGAAGGCCAGTTAATAACGGCTTTCGAATTAAGAGACGAAAATTCTTTATTACGTCGTGAAGACAAGGCATTAGTAGAAGCAAGGGATGTAAAACCAGCAACTGCAACGCCAATACTTCAAGGAATTACCAGAGCATCGTTACAAACAAAATCTTTTATTTCTGCGGCATCGTTCCAGGAAACAACAAAAGTACTTAACGAGGCAGCAGTAGCTGGTAAGGTCGATTCTTTAGAAGGTCTTAAAGAAAATGTAATTGTAGGACATAGAATCCCAGCAGGAACAGGGATGCGTAGTTACGAAAACATTATTGTAGGATCTAAAGAAGAGTTTGATCAAATGATGCAAACAAAACAAGAGGTAAATTACAATTAATACAATGCAGGTTTTACTTAAAAAAGTATTAAAAAATGGTAAGATCTGTAGATTATTGCAGTCCCACACAGGTGGCGGACGCATAATTTTAACTTAATTTACTATCAAATACCCATTAAAAATCCTGCTAAATTTAGCAGGATTTTTTAATTAAATAATTCCGTTTTTTCGGTAATAAAAACACATAAAATGGCAGAAAATAAAGAAAATAAACAAAAACAAAATCAAATTAATATTGAATTAGACGAAAAAATAGCGGAAGGGACCTATTCCAATCTGGCAATAATTAACCATTCGGTATCAGAATTTGTAGTCGATTTTGTGAGTATAATGCCTGGAGCACCAAAAAGTAAAGTAAAATCTCGAATCATTTTAACGCCACAGCACGCTAAGCGATTAATGAAAGCATTAAGCGAAAATGTAAAAAAATTCGAACAGGCCCATGGTGAAATTAAGGATTACGAGCAACCACCAATACCTTTAAATTTTGGGCCTACCGGTCAGGCTTAAACACTACTTCTCGATACCATTTGTTCGTACCTCACAAACCACTCGAAGTGACGTGAAGTGACGATACGTGAATCGACGTGATATCATTTAACATAAAATTTCAGTTTAAAAATAATGACGCCCTCGTCAGTTCGAGTGAAATTGCTTTTTTTCAAAGCAATTTTGTATCGAGAACCGATTTGAGTCTTAAGTAATAAACACTTCTCGATACAATTTGCTCGTGCCTCGCAAACCACTCGAAGTGACGTGACGTGATGAGATGTGACATAATATTACAGTTTAAAAATAAAGATACTCCCGTCAGTTCGAGTGAAATTGCTTTTTTTCAAAGCAATTTTTTATCGAGAACTCAATTAAACTTCTTCCTTGACAAATTAGGCAGTTTTTCGTATTCATTATTAATCAAAGCTTCTTTTTTTAATCTGGACCATTTTTTAATTTGCTTTTCAGTGCTAATAGCAATACTAATGTCAGTGAATTCAGCATAATATACTAGTTCTACAGGTCGTCTTTTATAAGTATAACTTTTTGGATGTTTTCCAACTTGATGCTCTTGTATTCTATTATTGAGGTTAGAAGTTACGCCTGTGTAGTATGTTTTATCAGAACATAGCAAAATATAAACATAAGATTTTTTCATGATTAAAGATAACAATACTTCTCGATACAATTTGCTCGTGCCTCGCAAATCACTCGAAGTGACGTGGCGTGATGAGATGCTACATAATATTTCAGTTTAAAAATAACAATGCTCTCGTCAGTTCGAGTGAAATTGCTTTTTTTCAAAGGAATTTTGTATCGAGAACCGATTGCAGTTTTAAGTAACCAACACTTCTCGATACAATTTGCTCGTGCCTCGCAAATCACTCGAAGTGACGTAAAGTGACGATACGTGAATCGACGTGATATCATTTAACATAAAATTTCAGTTTAAAAATAATGACGCCCTCGTCAGTTCGAGTGAAATTGCTTTTTTTCAAAGCAATTTTGTATCGAGAACCAAATGTTAAAACAACAATTAATTAAAAAACCGAACTATAATAATAATCTATAATAAATTAAAATAGTATAACAAAATATTATTGTATCTAAAAAAAAGACCTTTTAAAAGACGCCTTTAAGCTCGTTTTTAAAAAAAATCAACCTATTGTGTATTAAGTTAGTTAAAAACCCATTAAAACCTTTTAAATTGATTTTTATAAAATTTAGTGTTTAAAATCCAATACGCCAATGCTTCAATATTTTTAAAGGCTACTTAAATTCACTAACATAATGAAATTTAACACTAGGATACTTTTGTTCTGTCATTTGTAATGAAAAAGCAGAATCGGCTAAAAAAACCAACTGTCCGCGTTTGTCTTTTGCCAAAAACCGTTGTTTTACTCTTTTAAATGCTGCAAAGTCTTCATTCTTCTTGTCTTCAGGTTCTACCCAACAGGCTTTATAGACATTTAAATTTTCATAAGTACATTTTGCCCCATACTCGTGCTCTAATCTATACTGTATTACCTCGTATTGTAGTGCGCCTACCGTACCAATAACCTTTCTTCCGTTAAGTTCTAAGGTAAACAATTGGGCAACACCTTCATCCATTAATTGATCTATACCTTTGTTTAATTGCTTAGATTTTAATGGATCTGCGTTATTAATATATCTAAAATGTTCTGGCGAAAAACTAGGCACACCCTTATAATTTAACAGTTCGCCTTGCGTTAAAGTGTCGCCAATTTTAAAAGTTCCAGTATCTTGTAAACCTACAATATCGCCAGGATAAGAAACATCTACAATCTCTTTTTTTTCAGCAAAAAAGGCATTGGGACTAGAAAATTTAACCTTTTTATTATGTCTTACATGCAAGTATGGTGTGTTTCTTTTAAATTCTCCAGACACAATTTTTACAAAGGCCAAACGGTTTCTATGGTTTGGATCCATATTGGCATGAATTTTAAAAACAAAACCTGTAAACTCTTTTTCATCAGGTTGTACCAAGCGCTCTTCACTTTGCTTAGGCCTTGGTTTAGGGGCTATAGCAATAAAACAATCTAACAGTTCCCGTACACCAAAACTGTTTAAAGCAGAACCAAAAAATACGGGTTGCAATTTGCTATCCAAATAGTCTTGATTATTAAATTTAGGATAAATACCTTCCACCAATTCAAGGTCGTCACGTAATGTTTTTGCAACCGCATCACCTATTAAGGTGTTGAGCGTGTTAGAATTTAAGTCAGCAATTTCAATAGTGTCTTCAATGTTCTTTCTACTATCACCACTAAATAGATTTATATTTTTCTCCCATATATTATAGATTCCTTTAAAATCGTATCCCATTCCAATAGGGAAACTTAGCGGTGTTACTCTTAAGCCAAGTTTCTGTTCTATTTCATCCAGTAGCTCAAAAGCGTCCTTACCTTCACGATCCATTTTGTTAATAAAAACAATTATGGGTATGTTTCGCATACGGCAAACTTCTACTAATTTTTCCGTTTGCTCCTCTACACCTTTAGCGACATCAATAACCACAATAACACTATCTACAGCGGTTAAGGTTCTAAAGGTGTCCTCTGCAAAATCCTTATGTCCAGGCGTATCTAAAATATTAATTTTTACGCCATTATATTCAAAAGCTAATACAGAGGTGGCAACACTAATACCACGCTGGCGTTCTATTTCCATAAAATCGCTAGTCGCTCCTTTTTTAATTTTATTGCTTTTAACAGCTCCAGCTTCTTGTATAGCACCGCCAAATAGCAGTAATTTTTCTGTTAAAGTAGTTTTTCCAGCATCAGGGTGCGATATGATTCCAAACGTGCGTCTGCGGTTGATTTCGTCTATAAATTTCATGACCATTAATTTTTGTAAATATATAGTTTTAGAAGAATACGTGATGCTCAAAACATACATAAATCTTAAAAACACACTTAAAAACTAGGCCTAAAGGCATACCATAAAGACCAGTTGTAACACACTCCTAAATTTTAGAATGTAAGCTAAGCATGTGTTTTATTAGTCTAAAACTTTGGCATACAGTGCTATGCGTTTTTGCAAATGTAAATGGCTGAATAAAATAGGATTTAAAAATAGCAAATGGAGTACAAAGTGTTTAATGACTGCAATTCAAGTACTTATAAAAGAGTAAGTTTTGCTTGAAGAATGGCCAATAGAAATGGCATGTGCAGAACAACTTTTTAAATTACTATTAGATGGCAATAAAAACTTAAAATCCCTAAGTAATCCAGAAATATGGATTAAAATAAAATGAAATTGTTGTACCAAAGAACGATGATTTATTTAATTTAACGTTTAAATATGTTTTTTAACGATTTTTAACAAAAAAAACGACATTACGTTATGACGCTTAATAATCTAGTCTTATGTTTGTGCTTTATTAAGTTTTGGGTGAAAACCGTAAAATTGAAATAAAAATATTGTTTTTTGTGTTCTTTTGTATAGCATAACTTACAATATAAGTTCAGTAAAATAGCCTTAATTATAAAATGGGCTAGACGTTAAAATGTGAATATAAATAGTGAAAGCGCTTTAAACAAACGTTTAAGGCAAACAAATAACCTCATATAAAATTAGTATGAAATCAAAATTACAATTCTCAAATTTGAATCTCAAAAACAGCCTGCTTATCTTAGTATTTGCACTGTTTTCTTTTACGACTGCAAACGCGCAATGGCTTGTGCAGTCAGAGTATGTTGAAACTAACATTGATGCCTGTGATACAGATGGCGAAGCTTGGAATGTAAAAGCTACCGCCACTGGAACTAGAACTGGTAATTCCTTTGCCATTACTTTTCCTACAGGTATTGGCTTTGCTAGTTTACAAGAAATATCTGCTTTAGGTATTACTACAACAGCTGCGGTTGGAGACAACACAGTAACAATTGCTGTGCCAGACCTAATGATTAATGGTGTTGTAGAGTTCAATATTTTCCGTACGGCAAGTTGCGACGCTATAGCCTTTAAAACAGGAGGTGGAGCATTTGTTGATACCTTGGTAATAAGCAGCAGCAGTCCGGATTTTACGCACGTTTCAGACGATCCTACTTTTGGAGATGGCGCTTATGGAGTTAATGTACCTAACATTATCGTAACTAGTGCAGTTAGTACGCCACCAGTTGTTCTTGTAGGAGCTACTGTAGCACATACTATAGAGGTAACAAATCAAGGATTAAATAGTACTATAGGTAACTTTCATATAAATCTTCTCTATACAGATTTTACTTTAGACCCTTCTTCTATACCAGCAGGAGGTGTTTTAAATGCAGCTGGCGATCGTATTGATTTTGCTAGCTTAGCAGGTTTAGGTGGAGATTTAGCCGATGGTACTTTTGATGAAGGAGATGTTTTTACTTTTGATTTAGAAGGTACAGTAGATACGTGTAACGTGAAAGCGGAATACAATTCTGGTTTTTCATGTATTGTAAATGATAAGTGTAACGAATCTGCTTTTTTTGCAGTAGATACAACTATCGATGTTGGTTTTCCAGCAATTTCTGTGGCAGTTACTTCAGATAGGGGAGCAGCTTACGGCTGTCCTGATACTCCTGGTACCTATTCCTTTACCTTTACAAATACAGGTATGGACGGTGCTACGGCAGGTTCAGGTTATGCTTCTAGTGTAGAGGTAAACCTAGGGTCTTTCAGATCTAATGGTGAGGGTAGAAATATAGCTAATCCAAGTATACCTTTTTCTAGTATTTTAGGAATTGGGCGTATAGCTCGATTAACACAAGTCTTTTTTAACGGCGTGGCTTTGCCAGCTAGTTTAGTAACAATAGTTAGCGGTAAAATTCAAGTTCGTTTTCAACAACTAACAGATCCTGTTTTAGCAGGCCAGTTAGGTTTAATAGATGCAGACAACGATGGTTTTTTCGATGATTTACCAGTAGGGGCATCATTTACCTTAACTGCGGAACAGAATGTAGCTTGTGGTTTTAGTGGTTATGGTCAAGGTGCTGGTAGAATGATTTTTAACAACCAATGCGAAAGTAACTTAGCTATAGGCTGGGGTCAAGGTGGAGGACAGTTAAATCATGTTAGAGGTCCTGGTACCATTGGTTCAGATTTACCTGCAGATATTGATGGTGATGTTCCTTTTGATTTAACACTTTTTGGAGGAGCAACCAGATATGCTAGTTCTACCTATCAAGGGTGTGCAGATGAATATCATGAGGCTGTATTAACGTTTAGTCAACCTATGGATTTTTCCAATATAACAGTTGGAGATAATGATAGCGCTGGGCCTGTTACATTTACAGCAGATCCAACCAATACTATTTTAACCCTTCAATTTCCTATATCTAATACGCTTGACGACGTATTTATTAACGATTTAGTGTACCCATGTGGTACCAGTGGGCCTTTATCAGCAGTTGTAGAACTTTTTTATGTTTGTGGAGATTGTTCAGAATGTAAACTTAAATATCATACTGCCACTTTAACAACTCAAGCACACGAGTGTCCTGCAGGACCTTGTCCTGGATCGGCTACTACTAGTGTAACGGCTGCTAGAACCAACTTAGGTTGGGCTACTGAAGCAGATTATTTAGCTGGTAATCCACCACTTACTAATCCTGCTGGTTTAAATGTTGATATTATTGCCGAAGGTGATCGTATGAATGTGTTAGCTGAAGGTATTTTTAGACAAGGTGCTTTTGCTAGCGGGGGTGTTAATTTTACTTACGCTGCTAATCATCAATTTGATTTTGAAAAAGGAACAGCAACCTTAACAGATGCTAGTACTGGAAATGTTTATGTTGGAACCATAACAGGCGTGCCTGTAACGTCTACGGCAGGTGGTTTAAAAAATATAGAGATATCGACAAACGATCTTACTTTTGCACCGGCGCTACCCGCTGGATTTCTATATACCACAGATGATACCTTAAATTTCGATGTAGATTTTTTAATGGTTAATTCACCTAACAGTTCTTTAATTGCCAATGCTAATTTTAGAGCAGCACATTATGGTGACGACCCTGTGACTGGAGATAATTTAAGTTGTGATAATTATGGCGCAAAAATTAGAACATTAAATTTTGACTTACGTGTTAGAGGTATACCAGGTCAACAAGTTCTTGGAAAAGGCTGTAATACTTTCCAAATTGGTGCTACGGCAACACCATCTGGTTCTATTGGTAGAATATTTGGTTTAGATGAATTTAGACCATCAGAGCAAGTTAGCGCTTTGAATTTTACTATACCACCAGGTTTTGAATATGTTCCTGGATCGGCCGAAATTCGCTATTTTAGTTTTGGATATAATATTGTATCCATTCAAGAACCAGATCCTGTACAATTAGCTAATGGTATTGTATCCTTAGCAGATGATGGTACATGGCCAGTAGCAAATCGTGATCACGCAACCTCTTGTTGTAACGGATATCAAGTATATGTTCAAATAGCACCAACGTGTGCAGCGCCAGCAGGTGATTTTAGAATACCGCTTGAGTTCGAAACGAAATCAAGACAATATGCTGTAAATGCCTTAGGTGAGGAATCTGATTCGCATTCACTAAGTACAGCAACAATAACTTACACACCACCAAGTACACAACACAATACACCAGCAATAGTTACAGCCTTAACAAGTCAGATTAGTTGGAATGTAGATTTTACAAATGTTGAAACCTATGCTTTAGATAATACATGGTTAAAAATAACAGCACCTTCTGGCTTAACAACTTTACAGTCTGTAACACAAGGTGGAGCTCCATTACCTATTGTAATGGATCCAGCAACACCAAGCGTGTGGTATGTTAATACTGCAGACTTGCCAGCCACGACTACAGAAAGTTTTGTAGTAACAGCAACTTACGAGAGCTGTGGTGTAGATGAATTAATTATAGATTTAGGATTTAGTTGTACAGGACAACCTGCTTCATTTCAAGAATATGAAGATGCAGGGTGTTTACTAGACCCATTCCCTTTACCATACAGACCAGCACCAGCTTTAGTGCAGGTAAGAACAGTAACACCTACACCTGTACTTACAGACTTATGTGTAGAATCTGAATTGGATTTTGAAATAAAAAGTGCAGATTTAGCCTCTTTATTTGATATCGTTTTAGATGTAGATTTAGCACCTTTTAATACACCAAATGCTGAATTTCCAATGAGCTATGTTGCTGGGACTACAGAAGTATCTTTCGATAATGGTGCAACATGGATTGCAGTAGGAGCTTCCGATCCAGGAATTATTCCTGATGGTCCAACAAGTGCTAGTTTTATGATTGATTTTAACGATGTTAATACCGCTATTGGTAGCGATTTAGATACCAACGGATTAGAAGGTGGTACAAACTTAAGAGTACGTTTTAAAATTATTACAACATGTAGTCATGTCTCTGGAACAGGACCTCGAGTTGTTGTATCTGCAAATACCGCTTGTGGCGATGTATCACCAGGTACAGGATCGAACGCTAATGCACCAGTTATTACTATTAATGGAGCTAATCCACCGTATATAGCGGCTATTGAAATGACTGGCGAATCACCTTTAAACTATTGTCCTGGTGAAACTTCAGAAATTACGGCTTACATTCAAATTGTAGGTGGAACATCTGATACAGATGACGAAATAAACATATTAATACCAAACAAATTGGCTTTTCCTGCAGGTTCAATTGTAGGTTTAGATACAAATGGAGATGGTACAGCAGATTCAACGGCTACTCCAACTATTATACCAAATCCTGACGGTTCTACAACGGTAATAGTACCTGTTGTAGCGGGTGTTACCGGAGCTGGTACATTTGGAATTATCTTTGATGTTGAAGCAGGTGAAGAAGATTTTACGTGTTCTGATGTTCAAAACGTTAGTTTATCATACAATATTCCAACCGAATTATTTTGTGGTCCTGTAAAATGTCCAAATTCATTTATTTCAGCGGGAACAGCTGATGTTGATATTATTCTAGAAAGAGCTGCTTTAGCTTTAACCTCTACGGCTACCTTAGCTACTGTTAATGGTACTGCCGAACAAATTGTTGCTTCAGTATCTTTATCCAATACAGGTGTTATAGATTTAGCGGCTGGCGGTGCAACCGTTGAGGCTTTCCATGATGTTAATGGCGATGGAGCTTTTGATTCTGGTGATAATTTATTAGGAGCAATTACATTTAGTGCTGCTATATTAGCAGGAGGTCCTCCTGTAACAGAAGATTTAACATTTAATGCAAATCCTTTAGAAGTTTGTAATATTATATTAGTAGTAAAGTCTGAAGTATCTTGTGTTTGTGAAACTGTAGTAGAGCCAATGGAAGTGCCATTAATACTTGAAGGTATTGCGGGCGAAGATGCTACAACTTGTGAATTAAACGATAGCGTAGAAATTGGTTTAGCTAATAATATAGACTATGATTATGCATGGACTGGAGCTACTGCTGCTGATACAGCATACTTAAGCAGCCCAACCATGTCTAATCCAACATTTACGTATGCAGGACCACCGCTTACAGCTCCTGCTGTATTTACTTACACGGTAACTATTACAAGACCAGGCGATTGTACGTCTGAAGATACTGTAGTTGTTACTGTACAGCCTGCACCAGAAGAACCTGTAGTTGCAGATGCTTCTGGAATGACAACGTGTTCTGGAGATGTTATATCTGTAACGTTTGGTAATACATTAACAGCAGACCAAACCATTGAAATATATACAAATGCGGCCTTAACAATTTCTGGAGCTCCAGCAAATACAGCTGGCACATGGACTTCAGCGCAACCAGTAACGACGAATGGTTCTATTTGGGCTGTTTTATTCGACAGTATAACAGGTTGTAGATCTGCAGGTGTAGAAGTGCCTTATATTGCGGAAGATTGTCCAGGTCTGATTGAATTAGAGAAGACTTCAACTGTAGATGCAGGCGCTGATGGTATCATTAACGAAGGTGATGTTATTACTTATACTTTTGTAGTAACCAACACAGGTTTAGTAACAGTAAGTAATATAACAATAACCGATGCAATTTTAGGCATAACAGCTCTACCAATAGTTCCAGGAACATTAGATCCAACAGAAACAGGAACCGTAACAGCTACCTATACTATTACTGCAGCAGATGTTGCAGCAGGAAGTATAGAAAATACAGCAACAGCAAATGGTACAGATCCAGATGGTGAGCCAGTAACAGATGATTCTGATGATCCAAACGATCCTACAGATGATGATCCTAATAACGATGGAGAACCAGATGATCCAACAGTAACACAATTACCAAATCCAGAGTTATCTCTTATTAAGTCTATAACAACCGTAACGGATGTTAACGGAAATGGTTATACAGATGCGGGTGATACAATAGATTATGTATTTGAAGTAACCAATACAGGAAACGTGGTATTAACAAATATTGATGTTGACGATCCATTGTTTACACCATCTTTACTAGGTACTATACCAACTCTAGCAGTAGGCGCAACAGACGCTACTATAGTAGCAACGTATACTATTACAGCTTTAGATTATGCTGCAGGTTTTGTAGAGAATACTGCAACAGCAACAGGTGAAGCAACAACTAATCCTGATGGAAGCCCATTAGATGATCCAATTGAAGTAACGGACGATTCAGATACAGGAACTGATAGCGATGCTGGTCCAGTAACAGATCCAGAAGGAACAGAAACTCCAGATGGTGAAGGCGACGAGGATGATGATCCTACAAATGATCCAACAGTATTTGATCTTTCAGCTCCTCAAATTGAGTTAGAGAAGACTTCAACTGTAGATGCAGGCGCTGATGATATCATTAACGAAGGCGATGTTATTACTTATACTTTTGTAGTAACCAATACAGGAAATGTAACGGTTAGTAACATTACAGTAACAGATGCTATGTTAGGTATTACAGCTTTACCAGTTGTTTCAGGAACACTAGACCCAACAGAAACAGGAACAGTAACAGCTACCTATACTATTACTGCAGCAGATGTTGCAGCAGGAAGTATAGAAAACACAGCAACAGCAGATGGTACAGATCCAGATGGTGGCCCAGTAACAGATGATTCTGATGATCCAAACGATCCTACAGACGATGATCCTAATAACGATGGAGATCCAGATGATCCAACAGTAACACAAATACCAAGTCCAGAGTTATCTCTTATTAAGTCTATAACAGCCGTAACGGATGTTAACGGAAATGGTTATACAGATGCGGGTGATACAATAGATTATGTATTTGAAGTAACCAATACAGGAAACGTGGTATTAACAGCTATTGATGTTGACGATCCATTGTTTACACCATCTTTACTAGGTACTATAGCAACTCTAGCAGTAGGCGCAACAGACGCTACTATAGTAGCAACTTATACTATTACAGCTGCAGATTATGCTGCAGGTTTTGTAGAGAATACTGCAACAGCAACAGGTGAAGCAACAACTAATCCTGATGGAAGTCCATTAGATGATCCAATTGAAGTAACGGACGATTCAGATACAGGAACTGATAGCGATGCTGGTCCAGTAACAGATCCAGAAGGAACAGAAACTCCAGATGGTGAAGGCGACGAGGATGATGATCCTA
>Ga0209187_1000524_pt1 | contig 63486 bp, 62 predicted proteins | sample BantaG_FD_187430 | JGI IMG/M metagenome (GOLD analysis project Ga0209187, IMG submission 187430) | Marine algal microbial communities from Bantry Bay, Ireland - BantryBay_4 metaG (SPAdes) (version 2) | ecosystem: Host-associated > Algae > Red algae > Unclassified | place: Bantry Bay, Ireland...
GGCTTCACCCGCGACATCCACGAGCAACTGATGCGTCGCACGATCTCCGCAATCCGAGCAATCGACCCGGACCGGCCAATCGTTCTGGACGGTCTCGATGGCGGGAACCTGGCGATGCCGGAACTCGCTGATCTCGGAACGACCCACAGCACCCGCGGCTATCAGCCCTACCCCGTTTCGCACTGGGGAGCCAGCTGGTGGGATGGATGGAAGCTGGGCAACAAGCCGTCCTATCCCGGGGTGCTGTTCGAAGGAAAGCGCTGGACTCGCTCAGACATCGTCGATGTGTACGACCCGTGGCGAGCCGTTGAAGCATCCGGAACACCCGTGCACGTCGGCGAGTTTGGCTGTTTCGAACAAACACCGAACGACGACGCCATCCGATGGCTCACGGACCTCATCGGCATCTTCCACGAGTTCGGCTGGGGCTATGCGTTGTGGAACTTCGATGGCCCATTCGGAATCATGGGCCACAATCGCCCGGGAGCGAAGTTTGTGGAGATGAGTGGCTACCCCGCCGTCGACATCGAAGTTCTCAATCTTCTCAAGACGCGGCCGTGAGCGCCCGAAGTCCTCGAACCGTCTCTTCGATGATCGAGGCTGCTCGCGTGGTCGCTGTGTTCGACCATCCCGAGTTGGACGTCTCACTGGAGATTGTCGGGGCACTTGTCGAAGGAGGCATCACCGCCGTCGAGTTCACCGCCCGCCGCAACAATGCAGGCGACATCCTCGACCGATTCGTACCGGCAGTCCACGACGCATGGCCGCAGGTCTGTTGCGGCATCGGGTCCATCAGCAACAGACCTCTCGCCCAGCGTTCGATCGATGCCGGGGCCGATTTCATTGTCAGCCCCGGATTTGTGGGCGACGTCATGGACGCATGTGCGGAGTCCTCGGTGCTCAATATCGCTGGCTGTGCCACGGTTACCGAGATGCTCAACGCGGCGAGCCGCGGAAGTCATATCGTCAAAGCCTTCCCGGCAGCACAACTCGGCGGGCCCGCCTTCGTGAAGTCCGTCCTTGCCCCATGCCCCGGACTGAGAATCATGCCGACCGGCGGCATCACCACCGATGTCGACGAGATGCAAGAGTGGTTCGACGCCGGAGCGGTTGCTGTCGGTGTCGGCTCCGCACTCGTCGACGCTGAGGTCGTTACAAACAAGGACTGGGAACAGCTCACCGCACGCGCATCGCGGACTTTGGCGGCGGCGGCGACACCATGACGGAACCACGGGGAGGTACCGCCTGGGATGCCGTGGCTCTCGGAGAAGTCATGCTCCGTCTCGACCCCGGACACTCGCGCATTCGCTCAGCCCACCGGTTCGATGTGTACGAAGGCGGCGGCGAATACAACGTGATCCGCGCACTTGCCTCCGCGTTCGGCATGCGCACCACCGTGCTGACCGCGCTGACCAACAACGAGGTCGGCGTGCTCGCTCAGAACCTCATCAGAGCGGGCGGCGTCGACACGAGTCATATTCGGTGGGCGCCGTTCGACGATTTCGGAGAAACCAACCGGGTTGGGTTGAACTTCACTGAGCGGGGCTTCGGGGTGCGCCCAGGCGTTGGCATGTACGACAGGGCAAACACCGCCGCCGCTCAACTCACTCCAAACGACATCGACTGGCAGCGACTCTTCCAGGCTGAGGGAGTCCGATGGCTTCACACCGGCGGCATCTTCGCTGCGTTGTCTCGCACAACGGGGGAGACCACGATCGCCGCGGTAGCGGCGGCAAGAGCCGCAGGGGTCACCGTGTCCTACGACTTCAACTACCGGCCCTCCTTGTGGAATCGCCACGCTGGCTCCGAAGAGGTCATCGAGACCAACCGGAACATTGCCTCCCACACCGATGTCATGATCGGCAACGAACTCGACTTCAACGGCGCACTCGGAATGGACATCACCACGACATCCGACGACCCGATCATCAACTTCGGGAACGCAGCAGAGCAGCTCACCCACACCTTCCCCAACATCACCACGGTGGCAGCGACGATTCGCAAGGCCACCTCGGCGACCGTCAACGACTGGTCCGCCGCCGCATGGAGCAATGGCGAACTCCACCACGCAACGCAGTACAACGACCTTCAGATCTACGACCGAGTCGGCGGAGGCGACGGGTTCGCCGCCGGCCTGATCTTCGCCTTGCTGGAGGGATGGAGCCTCCCGGAAGCAGTGGAATGGGGCACCGCCCACGGCGCCCTCGTCATGACAACGCCCGGCGACAACTCGATGGTGACTCGTGCCGACGTCGAGAGACTGATGTCCGCCGATGACGCCACGACGATCCGTTGAGCCCACCCCCACGGCCTCGCTTTGTTCTGGCGGCGAGGCAGTCGCCTCGCCGGGTCACTCAGCCACTACTTCCCCGCTGCTCCCGGCTGCTCCCCCTTGTTTACGGTTGCATTGTTGCCTGTGTGTCGCTTGGCATCGACCGACCGATGAGGCGCATTCGCCCAACGACCGAGGAGCTTCACGCAACTTGGACAGCGTCGGTCAGCGTGTCGGGAACCTCAGTGGGAAAGGACAGTACGAGATGCCGGTCAAGCGCGGTCGCGACCCGAGCGAGAGTGTCGATCCGGTTCTTGGCACCGCCGCCCTCTTCGAGCCGAGAGATCACCGACTGGGTGGTCTCCATCCGCTCCGCCAACTCCCGCTGACTCAAGCCGGGTTCAGTGCGCATGTCGTAGATGAGCTGACCGAGATCGAGATCGAATCGAGCAGCGAGTGACGCTGTTGGCTGGTCGCTTCGGCGACGCCGCACTGTGTCCCATGAAGTGTGTCCGGACGGTGATGCCATGGTTATGCCGGCTCGGGCTTGGCTGTGTCGCCGATTCCGACCTCGACTTCGTCGTCGTTGTAGACCGTGGTGATCTTCAGTTTGCCGCCGGTCGCTTCGATGAACCGGGCCAAGTCGCACGGTGCAGATTCTCTCGCCGTTCCAGACGCGAGACGTCGCCTTGAGTCATGCCCAGCTCCTCGGTCAGCTGTGCCTGGGTGAGCCCACGCGCCTTGCGCAGCGCCGCCAGTGTCTCGACCCTTCGGGCAAGAGCCGCTGTCTTGTCCTCGACCATCCGGGCGAGATCGGGGTCCGCCAGAGCAGCGTCCCGGGTGGCCTTGACCCGTTCGGTTGCGGCTGCGAAGGCTTCGTCGATGAAGTCTTCGTCGGCGTCGGGAACCATCGGTCGTTTCGTAGCGGTCATCGTGTTCTCTTCATTGTGGCCTTGTGTTGTCGATCTTGTTGACAACTGCGGGATACCAGTCATTGCCCGAAGTCGCCTTGTCACCTACCAGCATCACGACCGCCACCTCGTCGCCCGTGGCTTGGTCGACGAACCAGACATAGGTATCCGAAGTACGGGAGGTGAGTCGGCATACGGCGTCGCGGTTGCTGGCGAGGTTCGCCGCAATGCAAAGGTTCGATAGCGGGAAGTGACGACCGGGTGGCTGATGCGTCGGGATGGTGATTGTCCTCCTCGACGTCGTGACCGAAATCCTCGTGCGCATTGAGCAGCGCAGTCACGTCACCGAACAACTCTGACCGGTCTGTCCGTGGCCGACTACAACCTTCTCGTATCGCTCGGCGTCTTCAACGCGCCCACATGAACCAAGCCGTGTTCGCATTCCGACGCTACGAGGATGCCTCGCTGTCGTACACCGGAATTGAGTCGCACCAGGGCCTTAGAAGATACGGGCTGTACGACACAGTCGCGGCAGTCGAGGACCAAGATGCGTCCTGACTGCGTTACTTGCCCAACGGGTGGGGCGTTGAGTTGTCGATCATGAGGTACACCCACTCATCGTCACCGTTCGCGGTCTCGGGAACGGCGACTCCGAGGTCGTAGTCGCGTAGGTCTACCCGGTATCCAGCCCGGTCCAGATGAGATGCTTCCGACTCCAGGAGTGCCCGCGCTTCGTCGAACGAAAGGTCTTTCTCGAAGAAACGCATGCTGCCACCGTGCGGATTGTCCGGGTTCCGGGGCATGAACAGATCAGCACCCCGATCAGCCCCAAGCACCCCGCGGACGGAGTAGTACGGGTTATCACGAATGCCAGCAGTTCCTGGCGCATATCAGCGGCTACGAGAACGAACCACTCTTCGTGCTAGCGCTGGCGACCGGTATGCGCCGCGGTGAGATCTGCGGGCTTCGTTGGCAAGACGTCGACTTTGACGCTGCTCGCTTGTCGGTTCGCCAGACATTGAACAGTGTCGAGTACGGTCTCGTCTTCGGCGAACCTAAGAGCGCCCGCAGTCGCCGTTCGGTCCCGCTGCCCGATCTTGCCATCGAGCACCTGCGCCGCCAGCAAGAACGACAGGCCGGATGGCGAGAAGTCATCGGTCGAGGCTCGCCCGACCACGACCTGCTCTTCACCTACGAAGACAGCAGACCAGTCCACCCCGATGCGCTCAGCGACTCATTCAAACGCATAGTCAAATCATCAGGCCTGCGCCGCATCCGACTCCACGACTGCCGCCATACGTACGCCAACCACGCCTTGGAGAACAACGTGCCGATCAAGGTCATCAGCGAAGTCCTCGGCCACTCATCGCCCGCCTTCACCATGGACGTCTACAGCCACGTCGCCCAACCATGATGGAAGACCTCGCCCGCCGAGCCGGCAATATTCTCGGTTAGAGATGCCTACATGGTGGATGGTGGAACATAAATCCACCCGCGCTCTTCGGCACATGCAAGCAAAGTCAACCGAACCTCACTGCGCGCATTCTTCTTGGCCTTGTTGCCACCAAGGAGGTGACGCTGGTCTAGACACACATGGCACTCATCCGCCGGTGGATCATCGTGCCCCGACGGAGCAGGTAGTGGATCAAAGTGAGGCTCAACGGCAGCAAATCGAGCCTCGGTAACCGTGATCCCAACTACTCCGCACGAGGAATGCTGCTGTCCCGTGAAACGGTGAAAGTCGCCCTCTGCGGATCGACACGGCTCATATGTGAAGCTCAGGAGGCCTTGATCTGCATCCTTGAGGCGGAAGGCCAAGTGGCCAAGTTCTCCGTTTTCCAGACCCTCAGTTGGATTCACCTGGCGCAGCAGCAGCGACGCGTCATCATCAGGTATCGGTGCGCCGTGCGGATCTCTCAAAGGTCAGGTGCAGGTTTGAACCGTGGCAAAGAGGTCGGCTTGAAAGCCGTCCGAGACCGATACGAGCTGGCTCAACTTGGCCTTCTTTGGAACATTCACCGCAAAGAAGTGTGCGTCGGGATCGTCGTGGCGAACTGTAACTGCGAGTTTCCAGCGACCCTGTGTTCCCCAGCGAACAGTGACGCCACCATCTGATGAACTGAAGACTTCAGCAGACATCGGAGCTACTTCAAGTACAACCTGCAGAAGTTCGGCGAGTCGATCAAGCTCATCTGGGCCACGCGGTAGAGGGTCATCCTTATCAAGATTCTTTACGATTCCTGCAAGGCGCTCGGCGGCAGGCGGCAAGTCGCCCATCTGCGCAAGCCACCAAAGCCGAGCTTCTTCAACCGGCCTGGTGTCAGGCTCTGACGTGTCGTTTCCTCCCCGACCATCGCCTGCATACCGACACAGGGGCAGGTCAACGGTCTGTTCTTCACTTGCGATTGCTAAAGCCACCTTGTCACCTCAATCCGTCGTCAAACGACTCAAACGCCGCAGCGCTCCAATCTATTGCCTCTTCGCGCCCTTTAACAAGCGCCACAACCACGCTCTCGAAATCACCGTCGTGAGGCCGGTGCGCATGGTGCGTGGTTTGGACCCAAGCGCCCACCTTTGGCAACACCTTTACCGAGAACCCGCCCTCATCCGGAGCCTTCTTAACGAGATCCTCTCGGGAGGCCACGCCGTACTCGATATCGACGAAGTCAAACGCATCGATTCCGCTGTCGCGTTTCAGCTTGATTCCCCACTCATTAATGCCTCGCTCCGTCGACAAGTGACCAAAAAGTGAACTACCGATCCGTTGCTGAGAGCGCTCAAGGTTGCTACTCAACGAATTCACATCCACAGAGACGCTGTGAAGCCGGTGCATCCCTGTCGCCTCAAGCTGTTCAAGTATGCTCGCCAGGAGTTCCAAATCGGGTAGTTCAGCCAGCGAGGCGCCGACGATCGCACCGGGCGAGATCGTCAAGATTGAATTCGGTTTTTCGGTTCGCACGACAAGGCTGTAGTCCTTGGCCAGCCACTTCGTTTTGAAGCCGTCATCCCTGCATCGCTTGGCTATGGACTGCCAGTCCTCATAGAAGCGCTCAGAGTCATCAAACCACAAGCCCAGTCTGTGGTGATGAACTTTCTGCGGACGCTTCGCCATGCCGCAAGCCTACCTTGCCCGCCTGTCCAGCGATTCGTGACCAATCTGTGACCAACTCGTCCAGGAACGAACAAAGCCAGCCTTTTCAGGCTGGCTTGTTTCTTGGTGGCGGGGACAGGATTTGAACCTGCGACCTTCGGGTTATGAGCCCGACGAGCTACCAAACTGCTCCACCCCGCACCGCAAAACTACAGAGCGCCCGCACCGTAACCAACCTCACAGACCGGGAATCAAAATCGGTGTGACACCTGTCATAGGCTTGCCACATGCCGTTTCAGAACGCCGGTCCCGCCGGTCCCATCAAGATGCACCTCGACTATGGGGTGGTTGGCTTGGGCCCCGAGCATGCAACCATCGAGCACCTGGCTCAGCGATTTGACGCCGAGCGCACGTGGTGGCTGGCCACGACCCGCCCCGACCGGCGACCGCACACCATGCCGGTCTGGGGCGTGATCTGGAAGCATCAGCTCATCTTCAGCACCGGTCCGGTCTCGGTCAAAGGCCGGAACCTGGCAGCCAACAACGCCATCATGTTGCACTTGGAGAGCGGCGACGATGTGGCAATCCTCGAAGCCCGGGCCGAACTGATCGAACCCGCCACCCTTACCGCAGACTTCGTGGCCACCTACGAAGCGAAGTACGACTTTGCACCTGACCCCGCCGACGCGAAAGGCGCCTTCTTCGTTGCGCAACCCATCATCCTGCTGGCTTGGAACGAAGCACGGTTTGCGGAGACGGCGGCCCGCTGGACGTTTGGCATCTGAGCAATCTGACCCAACCTCAGACCGGAAGGAATCAACGTCGATACTCTTTGCTGCATGGGGATAGGACTGCAGGGTAGCTTTGCCGGGCCGGTGGTCCTATGGGACAAGCTGCCAGCCCACACCCCGTTTCGATTTGATCATCGCCTCAACGATGACCCGCTGATGCAGCTGGAAGCCATCGCCCGGCTGGCGGATCGCATGGACCCGACGATGATCGAGGTGGCGGACGCCAAGTCGGACAAGGTCGTGAAAGAGCGGATCACCCAACGGCTCCCCGCCGACCGGCAGAGCCCCGGCGACGTCATCAGAACCGCCGAACAGGACCGTCGTTGGCTTTCCATGCGCCACATCGAAACCGACCCGCTTTACGGCCAGCTGGTGCGCCGGGTGTTCGAAGAGTTCCGCACCGCAGCCGGGACCTCAGCCCAACAGTTGTATCAACCGGAGGGATACATCTTCATCGGGGCGTCCAACGCCACCACCCCGGCCCACGTGGACCACGAACACAATCTCTTCTTTCATATTCGCGGCACCAAAGCGTTCACCACGGGTCGCTTCCCCGATGGCGACCAGGAACACCGCACCTTCGAAGGCATGTACACCGACGAATACGGGGCCACCGACTTCGCCCCCGCCAACCAGACCGTGCATGACCTGGAAGCGGGCGACGGACTGTACGTCCCGCCGACCGCGCTGCACCTGGTGGAGAACAGCGGATCGCTCGCCATCTCATTCTCCCTGGTGTTCCACGATCGCGCCCTTGACCAGTCCGCCAAGGTGTACCTCTTCAACGCCCACCTGCGGCGGCTTCAGCTGGCCCCGTTGCCTCCGGGTCGATCCCGCGGTTTGGACAACGCCAAGGCGGTGGTGGTTGACGCGTGGCGTCGCACCGGCCCCCTTCGCGGCGCCGGCGGCTGACAACCAGGTCCCGGATCCCTCAGGCTGTGTGGTCCACCCGCCACGCATACACCCGCTCCACTAAGCGAACGGAGGTCTGGATGGGCGCCAAAATCCCGTGGCGAGCAGCCACGACGGCCACCGTCTCTTCGGTCCGCGATGACCATCGCAGCTTGTAGGCGTCGGCGCCAAGCTGCAGGTCAATGCACCGGAGCCGACGCTCAATCGCCCACTGAACTGCGGCTCGCAACATCTGATGCCCGGGAGCCAACTCCAGTGCCGCGGGGTCGATGCGGGCCACCCAGGCCGCCAGTGTTCTCCCGCTGATGAAGCTGATGAGAAACGCCACGGGCTCGCCGTCCGACGCCACCGTCACAACGGCGACCTGATCGCTCTCGGCGGCTCGGTCCATGGCCTCGATGGTGAAAGCCCGGTTGACTCCCCGAAGGAAATGTTGGCGAGGCTGTCGGGCTTCGGATCGATCGTGGACCGCAGTCAGACCCGGGAGCGCGGCGGCGATCGCGTCTGGACTGGTCACCACCGAGGTGGTCACCGCGTGACCCGCATTGGCGGCCATCGCCCGATCCAGCCGCGCCATGTTCTGGCGCAACTTGCGTCGACCGGCCCCCGACAGGAACTCCTCCACCGATGAAACACCGGCCAGGTCAATCAGCGGGACAGTGTCGTGAGCGTCCGCGGCGTAATGCAGATCTGGACTGCGGGTCAGTCGCCGAAAGAACCGACTTGAGCGGGCGACGTCCACCAGTTGCAACGGTGTCCGTTCACGAGCGAGAACCGCCAACATCTCATCGACAACCGCATCGGGATCTGATGCCCGAGGGTGGACCAGGGCGTCGCCGGTTGGTCCCATGCCATGGCCCACCCAACGCAGAACGTGGCCCGGCCCAAGCCGCCGTTTGTGAAGCGGCAGTATTCCCATCAAGGTGCCATCGCGGCGGCGCGCCGTCATCACATGTGGCTGCCCTTTGCAGACGTGTCGCAGCCACGCAATAGCCACCGGCGCCAACATCAGCGGCCCCACATCGTTATGGCGTGCGAGTTCGGTCCACTCGTCGGCTATCGCTCCGACCTCGGCGAGCGACGTCAGGACGTCGATCTCGTGCACCGCAGTTTCGTGTCCCATGTGACGAAAGGGCCGCTCGGTCTAGAGGTAACCGGGCAGCTCTTCGCTCCCGTCTGCGCGGTGGGCGGAGGGCGGCGCCATCGGCGGGCCGGGAGGTCCGCCGGGAATCGGCTGGCGACCTTGTTGTTGCTGCGCCGCCATTTGCGCCATCGCGATCTGTTGTTGGGCAATGGCTTGCTGGGCTTGGGCGCTGGCCTGCATTCCGCGAAGCAATCCCTGCATCCATCCAACGAGCTGAGCCTGGGCTACCCGGATCTCACCGGCGGTTGGTGTCTCGGTGGCCGCACAGCATTGGTTGAATTCCATCAGCTCGTTGCGAAGATCCTCGGACAGGATTTCGCTCAGCTCTTCGATGGTCTCGGAGTGGATCTCGGCCAGGCGTTTGCGGCCAGCTTCGTCCTGGGTGGCGTCGCCGACTTCGGCCAGCATCAGCTGAACCATGGTGCCAAGGCGAATCAGCTTGGCGGGATCGGTGACGTCAGGTTCGGGAGCTGCGGGGACGGCCGGGGTGGTTGATACGTCGCTCATGCTCACAAGATACCGCCGGTTCTGCACCCGAGGCCCCATCCACGCCCCCTCAAGATGAGGAATCGGCTGGTGCGTGGCTCACCAGGTGGGCGACGATCTCGTCAACGCTGTCCATGGCGGTGAGCGTGGCGCCGTACTTCTTGTCCGCCGCCAATTGTTTCAGCAATGGATAGACCGGCTTGACTTCGGTCCAGTAGTTCACGTTCATGAACACCATGGCACTGGCCATGCCGAAGGACTCGTAGTGGTTCTGCGCCGCGTCCTGAAAGACCTCCTGAATCGTGCCGGCGCTTCCCGGCGTGAAGACCACACCCGCGTGCGCTATGGCCAGCAGGCCTTCTTCCCGAATCGAATTGGCGAAGTACTTGGCGATTTCGGAACCAAAGACATTGGGAGGCTCGTGACCGTAGTGCCAGGTGGGCACGCCCAAACTGCTGGGCACCCCACTTTGGCGCGGCCACCGCTGCCGCACTTTGAAGCCCGCATCCAACCAGTCGCCAACGGGAACAAAGTTGGGAGCGGCCGACAAAATCTCAAGCGCCTCGTCCAGGGCGTCATCGGGATGTTCACTCATCCACGCACCAAGGTTGGCCGCCTCCATGGCGCCCGGACCACCACCAGTGGCCACATACAAACCGGACCGGGTGATCGCCAGCGCCAGCTCCGCCACCGACCGGTATTCCGGCGAGTCGCGCTGCATGCTGTGTCCACCCATGATGGCCATCACGCGATGGCGGCCGACTTCGTCCAGCAGCGCTTGCAGCGCGTCATCGATCGCATGGTCATGAACCCGTTCGGCCAACGTGGACACCACGTCGGTCCGGCCAACGTTGGTATGCCAGACATAGGTTGCGCCGTCCATCGTCTGGTCGTAGCTCGGATGATCGCCCGGCTCATAGCCCGAGTAGAGCTCTTCGGCGGTGTACAGGCTTGATCGAAACGCCCGGAACGGGATGTCGATAAACCGGGGAAAAACACAAGCGCCCGACGCATTGACTGCGGCGAGCGCTTCAGGACTCAGAGCACATCCCAGCAGGAATGCACCCTTGGTTTCGACCCGACTCAAGGTGTCGGTCCGGTCGGTCAGATCAAGGCCCTGCAGCGCAACGCCCCGAAGCGTCCGGTTGGTGTTGACGTAGGCGTCAAAGTCAGCGAGCGTCTCAATTTCGACCATGCCCCAGTGTGGCGGGCACAGTCAGATAACGCACAGTCAGATAACGCGCAGCGCTGGGTCGCTGGGCGGGGCCGCTCAGCTGGCGACGGTGGCGAGCTGGGCGGCGTCGCGCAGGTCAGCCAAAGAGGTCATCCACCAGTCTTTGGTGACCGTGCTCTTGCCCGGGATGTTCTCCAGGGCAACATCGACGGTCCGAACGAACGCGGGGAGCTGCGGAGCGGCGAGACGCATATCGAGCAGGTCATCGACCACTCGCGACCGGCTGATCAGCTCACCATCGATCTGGTCAAGCATCCGGTCAATCTCGTGCAACAGCAGGCTTTCAGTCATGTTGGTAACTCTCCTTGTCGGGGAAGTCAACTCGCCCTTCCCACTCTGCATTCCCATTCCGGCAATCCTTTTGGGATATCCGGCTGGCGCTTCTCGGTGCCACTTCAGAGCGTTGTCTCTGAGCGTCGTGTCAGTGTTCACTATGAACGTCATGTCATTGTTCACTATCTCAGACGCTTAGTCCGAGCAGTTTGGTTCAAATTTGTTCGGGTTGACAAACATCTGTTGCCTGAACCATCGCCGGAATCAGCCAGAACCCAAGGTTTTCACTCCAAGTTTCACCACAACTGGGCAAATTACTCATCCGCGCTGACACTCACGAGTCCTGCGAGCACTGTTCTGTCCCCCATGGAACGAGCCGGGAGCATCGGGCCTCCCGCATCAGTCCGGGGCGCAGCCACCCGCTTGTCAGCTACGACTCTTCGGTCGTCGCCGCGTCCGAGACGCCACCGTCGGCTTTGTCCTGGGACTCCAGCAGCGCCAACGCCTCACTCACCAGCATCTGATACTCCCCCAGATCGCCACCCAGACGAGCCGTGTCGGCATCTTCGAGGAGTCTGCTTACCTCGCTCAACAGCTCCGCACTGTCGCCAGCGAAGACCAGGGGGGTCCCCACGCTGGTGCGCACCACCGCATCGGTGATGTCACCAAGGCACTCTTCCTGAGGATTGGAGCTGGTTGCGGTACCCGGAACCTCCACACCAAACAGTGCTACCAGGGTGTCGCCAAAGGTTGGACACATCACCAACTCATCGCCGTAGGCGGTGACCACCCATTCCAGCGCGGGGTCGTTGGTGGATGTCGGCGTGACATACAAGGGCCGCACGTACAGCAGCGAGTCTTCGATGGGCACGATGATCATGTCGTCGATCTCCACCTTCGTGCCCTCCACATTGAGCAGCGAGATCTTGGCGGCCACATCATCTTTGGAGTTGATACCGGCGGCCGCCAACGCCGGACCTTTGACCGATGCACCCTGGGGCATGCCGTATTGGCGCAGCGTGCCGTAGTCGGCCTCGCCCCAGTCCCCCACGCCCACCATCATCGCCGTCATCTCTTTGAGCGAATCGTCGTTCGACGCTTCGACAAAGGACCGGACAATCACAAAGTCAGGCTCGTTCTGTTCGGGCAGCCGCAGAACGGTGTAATACGGGTCCACCCGCTCTTCGCGCGACTGCGTGGAAAAACCATCCGCGGAGGTGACCTGGCTCACGGCGATGTCGGTGACCCCACCCGGGTCCTGCGCCACGCTCCAACGGCCCGCCTCTTCGTAGAACTGCTGGGAGTTGCCAAGGCGGTAAAGGCCCCACATATTCGTCTGCACGGTGAAGAGGTCTTCGGGGTAGCGGAAGTGAGCGCCCAGATCCGCCGGCACGTCAGCCGCATCCGCGAAGAGCTCGGGGAAGGCCGACTTCCACGCTTGGGCGATGGGGTCGTTGGGGTCGACAATGTACAACTCGACGGTGCCGTCGTAGGTGTCCACCACGGCCTTCACCGAGTTGCGAACGTAATTGAACGACCGGGGAAGCCCCGCAAGTTGTTCCCGGTCGGCGCGCTGGCTGTACGGGTAGCGGGAGGTTGTTGTGTAGGCGTCAACCATGTACTTGATTCGACCATCGTGGACGACCGGATATGGATCAGAATCGAAGGTCAGGAACGGCGCAATCTCGCGCAGTCGTAATTCCACATCCCGGTTGTAGAGGACCTTGCTGTCATCGGTGAGCAGGTTGGAGATCAGAACATCCAAGCTGCCGAAGCGCAGCGCAAAGGCGCTCTTACGAAGGAGTCCGCCCGTGTCCACGCCGCCCGAGCCGGCGTAATTTGTTTCGACGCGTTCGCCATCGCGGAGGAAATCCACTTCGGTGCCTGAGGTCCCGACGATGGCGTATCCGTCCATGTCTTCGCCGTGGTACACCCGCGGTTCGGTGACGTCGATGTCATCGGCCACCGAGTTGGCCAACGGCGTGTCAGCTATGACGTATCGGGGCCGCTGATCTTCGAAGGTGTTGGAGGGAGCCACGGCCAGGCCGTAGCCGTGGGTGAACGAGATGTGCTCGTTCTCCCAGCTTGGCGAGGTCAGACCAGAGGTATTGAGGCTGCGCACGCCCAGGACCACCGGCGTTTGCACGCCATCAATCTCGTACCGGTCAACATCGAGTTCTCGGGGGAAGCGGTAGAAATCGAGCTGGGCTTGTTCCAACCGGAATGAACCGTCGACAATCGCCGGGTCCAGAAGCGGCACGGCGTTCAGAATGTCAGCGTTGGCAACAAGGTCGTCGGCGGTGAGTTCTTCGGTGTAGTCGTAAGTACTCAGGGCGACGCGATCCAGGCCGTACGCCGCCCGCGTGGCCTCGATGTTGCGATTGATGGCGAACTCTTCCCGGGATGCTTCGGACGGTTCCACGCTGAATCGCTGCACGGCAAACGGATAGATCCCCTGCATGACGGTGGAGACGATGAGCCACAAACCCACCGCAACAGCCGGCAGGACCCAACCCCGCAGCCGAATGTTGACCAGGAACAGGACAACGGCAAACAACGCAATGAGGATCAGCAGGTTGAAGACCGGCAGTCGAGCGTTGATGTCGGTGTAGGTGGCGCCATCGACCGTGCCGTTCCGGGAAGCGGTCAGCTCGAAACGGGCCAACCAGTAGTCCGCCGCCTTGATGAGCGCCAACGCCGCCAGCAGGACCGAAAGGTGTCCTTTGACCTGCGGGGTGACCCGAGGATCGGTGTCAGGGGCCTGCAGTCGAATGCCACCGTTGAGGTAGTGGGCGCCGGCGGTCACCACCACCGCAATGAGAATCGCGGTGAAGAGCCAGTCGACCACGAAGGTCATGAACGGCAGCTCAAAGACGTAGAAGCCAATATCGATCCCAAACTGCGGGTCGAGCACACCGAACTCCTGCCGGTTGCGATAGAGCAACCAGTTCTGCCACTGGCTGGAGGCACCGATACCGGCGCTCAGCGCAAACAATCCCGCAACCACCGCACGAACGATGCCCGAGCGGCGGCCGACAAGGTCGCGGTAGCGGGCCAGCACTTCCTCATCAGGGCCGGCCGGCCGGAAGGGCGGCGCCAGTCGATCCGCGATGATCAGATTGGAGAGGAGCAGGAGAAAGAAGAAGCCGATGAAGATCACGGCCAGCGCAATCTTGGCCCCGAGAATTCGGGTCCATACCCCGGCCAGGTCGAGCGAGTCGAACCACAGCCAATCGGTGTAGTAGCGCGCTATGCCGCGCAGGGAGATCAACAGCACAAAGCCCAGGATCACCAGGCCAATGCCAAGGAGGCGAAGGCGCGTCGAACCGTCAGAACCTGATGCTTGGACGCGGCCGGGGCGAGGTGGCCTCGGCATGTTGCTTTCAGCCCGCATGGGAGCTGACTCTAGCGGTCAGCTGGAATCAACACGCAGCGGCAACGGGCACCAACTGGCGGGTACATGTGACCACTCACAAAGGGCTTTCCCGGGCGAACAACGCCGTCGAGAGAATTATCGTGACCGTCCACGCAGCCACCGTCGCAATCCTGGAATCCCCACCGGACGCCAACCCCGTCGGGTGTGGCATGCATGGTTCCGAAGGCGAAGGAGACATGGGCGATCTTTCGAGCTGCCGCGCCAACCACTTCGATCTTGTGCTGGCGATAGAAGGCCGAGACGATGTTGGACGCTTCGGTGTCATCGATGTCGACGTCGATGGCCGAGAACCGGTCGCGGATGGGTGTTGTTACCCCTTGGGCCACCACCTCCTGGACTGCTGCTCGACCATCGGCGGGGAGCCGCTGGTCCGGCACGCCCACGGCCGGATCAACAAATGCAGCACCGGCGCCATACGCGGCGTCGATCAGCGCCGCAATGGCTTCGAAGTACCCGTCAAGCTGGTCATCCACCGGAGGCAGCAACTCGATGGTCGGCACCTTCTTGGGCTTGGGCCCAGACCGTCCAGGAGCACGAAGGCCTTCCAGCGTGGTGTTCTGTTCGTCGGCCAACACTCGTTTGATGCGCCGTTCGATGTTGGTGATGATGTCGGCCAGACTGTTGTCTCGAACCGTTGCCAGAACTGCGTCGATGGCGTTGGCGTCCGGTGATATCTCCGGTGCCATTTCCGGTGATATTGCGGCATCGTCCGGTGACATGTCCGGTGACATTTCCGGTGACATGTCCGGTGATATTGAGGCATCGTCCGGTGGTTCGGTCGTGGCTGGCGTATCGGCGTCTACCGAAACCAGTTCCGCTTCGGCAGGCTCGTTCTGGCGGGGCGCACCGCGCAGGTCAGCAAACAGTCGGTCAACGGCGCTGCCGGACGTGGCTTCGATCGGTTCACCAGCGAGGTCCGCGCAAAGCGCAGAACTGCCGGCAGATGCGTGTGCCTGACCTGCCGGCAGTTCTGGAGAGGGGAGGACAGCTGCGTTCGCAGTTGCCGCTGTTCCCGCCCCTGACTCAGTACCCACTTCCGAGGTGAGATCGGTGGTTGCCGCCGCCTCTTCGGCTTCCTGCTCAGCTTGCGCCCGAGCCGCTTCGGCGTCCTGCTCAGCCTGGGCCCGAGCCGCTTCGGCGTCCTGCTCAGCCTGGGCCCGAGCCGCTTCGGCGTCCTGCTCAGCCTGGGCCCGAGCCGCTTCGGCGTCCTGCTCAGCTTGGGCCCGAGCCGCTTCCTCCTGGGCTTTGGCCGCTTCCAGTTGTGCCAGGTCGGTGGCTCGCTCTTCGGCCAGTCGGGCCGAGATCTCCTGCGGGCTTATGTACTCGTCAAGCGGAGTCGCATCAGTGGTGGTGGTGGTGGTGTTGGCAGTATCGGTGATGACCGGGATCGAAACCGGGTCGGGCGCAACGGGGATCTCGATTGCGGGGATCGCGGCGTCCAACGCATCATGCATCTCCGCGTCCACCGACGCGTCATCGATGCTCAGCGTTTCTTCGGCATCAACTTCGAGCTCATCGTCCGCGACCGGTTGGACCACGACAGCGTCGTCATCACCATCGGAGCCACGTCCAGGATCGAGGTCTGGTTCTGCTGGCTCTGCTGGCTCGACTGTCCGGTCGTCGGCCTCCGCGACTGCTGGCCGATCGGAACCCCCGCTCAGTTCACTCGACCGGGATCGGGTGACCGCATTGGCCAGTTCGTTGGGCAACTGGTCCACATCCTGACTTTCGAGACGCTCGACCTTGGGCAACTCGATGAGCCCAACCATCGCCGCGTCAACCAGCTCCGCTTCCAAACCGGGCGCAGTTGCTCGTTCGCTGCCCAGCACGCGGCGCTCTGCGTTGTCGCCTTTGATTTTGGCTTCGACCACCGATATCCGGAGCTCTTCGTGAATCTCATCCAACGAACGTCGCAGCGCTTCGTGGGACTGCATCAAACGATCGCGGCCGGCCTTCAGCAACTCGACCTGGCTGCGCATGGTGCGTCGACGCCGATCCATATCGAGCAGAATTTGGGACCGGGCGGCCTCCGCCTGCTCGATCAGACCTTCGCCTTCACGCCGAGCCTTGTCCAACGTCTCGACGGCGACCCGTTGCGCCTGGTCCAGCGTTTGCTCGGCCGAGTGCCGAAGATTTGCGGCGACGGTCTTGGCGTCGGAGATGATGCCGTCGGCGGCTGCGTTTGCTTCGCCGGTCCGTTCGCTGAGGATTGTCTTGGCCGCGCCGCGGATGCGGGTCCCTTCGGCCTCGGCGGTGGCGATTGTCTGCTCGGCTTGCGCCAATGCCCGAGCAATGCGGTCCTGGCTGGCTTCGCGGGCGGCCTGCAAGACGTGGGAAACCTCATCACCCAGGCGATCAGTCAGCTCGGCTTCGGTGAGGTGCTCGGCGTCGTCGGCCCGCCGAACGGCCTTGGCCAGGCGGCTACGGGCCTCAGCCTCGCGTTTGCGCGCGTCAGCAAGTTCGTCGGCCACGTCGCGAAGAAATCGATGAACTTCACCCGGGTCGTACCCGCCCCGACGGACGGATGTGAACTTCTTCCCGATGATGTCGCTCGAATCCCGTATGGGGTCGGACGGTTGTTGCGAAATTGGCTGCGCCACGCCGTTCATCGTAGGTGCTATTTGTGTTGCGATTGTGGTTCTTGTTGCTAACGAGCCCTATGGGGTCACGAGAATGGCGGCTTTGCAGCAGTTTTTTGTTACCGGTGCACCAGTTTGGGGACGTTCCTGCGCCAACAAAACCATGGTGGTGGCCAAACCTTGCCGGGCAAGGCCGACGCGTCAGCCGGACGCGGCCTCGAAGAGGCCACGGACCTGCTCGCCGTTGCCGCCCAGCGCATCCAGCGCATCAATGGCGTCTTCGAGCGTGACCACACCGGCCACCTCCATGCCATCACCGGCGTAGAGCAGGGCTTCGTCGAGTTCATCGGCAGGGACCAGAAACAACTCGACGCCTGCATCGCGTGCAGCGAACGTCTTCTGCTTCACCCCACCCACTCGACCGACGAAACCTTCGGGACTGATCGTGCCGGTGGTGGCCACCGAAAGTCCGCCGGTCAGTTCCCCTTCGGTCAGCACGTCAATGATGGCCAACGCGAATGCCAGGCCGGCCGATGGGCCGCCAACGCGGTCGCTCTCGATCTGAATATCGATCGGAAGGTTGTAGGTCACCAGGTCCTTGCCCGTATCCATCGTGATACCGAGCATTGGACGGGAGTCGGCTTCGATCAGCTGGCGTTGCTGGTCCGGATCATCCAGGCACACCTGCCGAGAGTCACCCAGTGGGAGACGAACCATTTCCACCTCACCAGTGCGAATGCGGTCCACGCGAAACTCAACTTCGTCGCCAATGTCCTTGTCGGCAAGGAAGTTCACAAGGTCCTCACGGAAGCCAATGGACGCACCATTGGCCGCCAGGATCAGATCGCCGACAGTCAGGTGATCGGCCGCAGGCAGGCAGCCGAGCAGGCCAGCGACCTCGACACCAAGTCCGACCCGCTCCACCTCGTAGCCGAGGTACTCGAGGGCGGCAACCGATGCGTCGTTCTTGGAGTCCTGCATGCGACGACGGTCCTCTTCACGCTTCTCCTCCGCCGTCCCGTCACCGTTGATGAGTTCTTCCTCAACCAGGTCCACCGAGTCTTTGACCGACGCAGAGATGTACTCCCACATGGTCACCCGCTCGGTGAGCGAGACCGTCACAAATCCAATGCTGCCCTCGGGAAGGAACACGTCGGCGTCTCCGGCGTTGACGCGCTCGGTGGTCTCACGGACTGAACCGGGAGCCAGTGCGTAGTATGGGCGCGACCAGAAGGCGAAGCCGATGGAAACCGCAACCAGCACCAGCAGCGGAATGCCCACCAGATAGAGCCACGGATTGCGAAAGATCGACGTCCACGACGCTCGCGATGACGAATCGTTGGCTGGTCCGACCGGTAGGGTCGGTGGCGTGTCTGGGTTGTTCGTCGTGTCCACTGCCTGCCTCGTCGTGGCCGTTGTTCTGACAGCATCCCCCCCAATGGGATCGATGTGTCTTCCGACATGGTGGACGACCACGAGCTTCTCTGCCAATTCGAGGCTAGAACGTCGCCTCGCAGTAGCGGCGTCGCCAGTCAAAATTGCCCAGCAATCCGGCCCAGGAGCATGCGACCGGCGTCGCATTGCGCTGAGACTGCTCCTCATGGCCGTACCGGGCGGGCGGGGCCAACCAGAGGTTGGCCGAGGGCCGGCGACCACCAGCGGATCTCGCCGGTCGGCACCGCCGGTGACGCCCGGTACCGCCCCACCGCGCGCCCGTGATCGACGCCGGCAGCGGCGACGTGACCCCTTGCGGCAGTACCGCGCGGTCGTCGGCGACGACGCCCGGGTCCAATGGACCGACCGGGTTCGGGCCATCTTCTTGCTGATCCTCTGGATCATCGTCCTGGGGCTGGCGGTTGCCGGCTTCATCGGCCTGATGATTTTCGTCGGCTCACTGGCGCTTGAAATCCTGGCCGAATGACCCGGCTGGTTTGTGACTTCCTCTACATCTCTGCCTGAGCACGCGGCACTTCGCCGACGAAGCGCCATCATCGCCGGCCATGTCGCAGATGCGGCCACCGCTCTTGGACTGCTGAACGACGATGAACCAAAGGTGCGAGCCTCGGCGCTGAGCGCTCTGGCCCGATGCAACAAGCTGACCACGGCGCAACTGGCTGCGGCAGCCGCGGACCCCAGCGTCATCGCTCGGCGTCGTGCGGCAACCCTGACGGGTACCGCACCGGTGGCGACTGCGGCCATCGTGTTGTCCTTGTTGGGCGACGAAGATTCCTCGGTGGTGGAGATTGCATGTTGGGCGGCCGGAGAGCGGCCCGCCGATGATGCAACCATCGACCGGTTGATGGAGATTGGCGCAAATGACGAAGATCCCCTGTGCCGTGAGTCTGCCATCGCCGCTCTTGGATCGTTGGAAGCCGAGCGGGCCCTGTCGGTCATCATCGGCGGCTGCTCGGACAAACCGGCCATCCGCCGCCGGTCCGTCCTTGCGTTGGCCCCCTTTGACAATCCCGAAGTCCGCGCGGTGCTCACCAGGGCGCTGGAGGACCGGGACTGGCAGGTTCGCCAGGCGGCCGAAGACCTGTTGTAGGTTCAGCGCCGGTTGGCGTCCATGAACATTGCCTTGACCGAGTCGTAGGACTCGATGCAGCGACCGGCACCCAACACCACGCACTCCAAGGGGGCTTCAACCAGTCGCACATTGACTTCGGCTTCCCGGGCGATTCGCCGGTCAAGTCCTCGGAGCAACGAACCGCCGCCCACCAGGTTGATTCCGCTCACAATCAGATCCTGAGACAACTCCGGTGGCGCCTGAGACAGGCAGGCAAGCACCGAATCGACAATTGACGACACCGTCTCGGCAATCGCCTTTCGAATCTCTGCCGGTTCCATCACGATGTTCTCGGGCAGGCCGGTCATCAGCTGCCGGCCGCGAACCTCGGCCCGCACCTCACCTTCGGTGTAGCTGGCGGAGCCGACCACGACTTTGATCTCTTCGGCGGTGCGCTCGCCAACGGCAATGCCGTACTGGCGGCGCACGTAGGCCTGAATGGCTGCGTCGATATCGAATGAACCGACCCTCACCGCTTCCAGCGCCACCACTCCGCCCATGGAAATCAGCGCGGTCTCACTGGTGCCACCGCCAATGTCCACTACCATCGAGCCCACCGGCTCGTTGATGGGCAGTCCGGCGCCAATGGCTGCGGCCAGGGGTTGTTCGATCAGCTGCGCGTCGGCTGCTCCGGCGCGACGAGCGGCCTCGATGACCGCGCGACGCTCAACGGCGGTGATGGCTGACGGCACACAGATAACGACTCGGGGACGGTTGAATCGGTTGACGCCCACCCGTTGCAACAGCAGCCGAATCATTCGCTGGGTCACTTCGAAGTCCGTGATGGCACCTTTGCGGAGCGGACGTACCGCCACGATGTAGCTGGGCGTGCGACCAATCATTTGCCAGGCCTCATGACCCATGGCCAGCACGTCTCCGGTGTTCTTGTTCAGGGCAATCACCGACGGCTCATTGAGCACAATGCCTTTGCCCTTGGCGTACACCAACGTATTGGCGGTACCCAGGTCGATTGCCAGATCGCGTGCCATGAACCGTCGAGCCTACTGGTCAGAGTTGGGTCGGGTCCGAGGATCCTGTGCCAACAGGACGTCGGGTGACTCCACTCGGCCCGCCGCGCGAGTGGGCGGCCGAATGGGGGTGACCGGCGTTGTGCCCGGCGGGGCCAGTCGATTCAGCGAGTGTTGAAACGAGTCTGCGGTGTTGGTTCCGCTGAACAATCGGAAGAGGCCAACGATTACCAGTGCAACGGCCAGGACGGCGAAGGGGATGGCGAGAAAGAACCAGATGGGCATCAGAAAGAGTCCGGCAAATCAGTCGAGTTGGCCCAGCATCAACGGTCGGTGCTCGCGTTGCTGGAACGGCCGGTGAGGATAACCGAACCGTCGGGCTGAACCTCATCATCGCGAAGCTCTTCAACATCAACGATGTGTTGGGCTTCGAGCCCCCATGCGTCGCCCTGGTCCCATTTCTCGCGCTTCCAGACGGGAACGGTCGCCTTCAGCGCGTCGATACCAAACCGGGCCGCCGCAAACGCGGCGGGCCGGTGAGGGGCTGATGCCACGACCAGGACCGCCGAGTCCCCCACCTCAAGACGTCCGACTCGGTGGATGAGCACCAGACGTCCCACGGTCGGCCACCGACGTCGAGCCTGTTCTGCCAACAACGCCAATCGCGGCCCAACTTCTTCCTCATAGGCCTCATACTCAAGCACCGAAACGTCGGGACGCCCGTCGGAATGGTCGCGGGCCACTCCACTGAACATCACAACCGCCCCACAATCAGGTTTGTGCGCCCACGCAAATGCTTCGGCCACCGGCAAGTCAACGTCACAAAGACCAACCCAGGTGTCTCCTTCGGTCGGTGCACCGGCATTCATGGTCATGATCTACTCCCAGCCCGGGTGATATCCCGCGGGTCGTCGTCAAGCGGCGACCGCGAACTGGCGGCGGTCTGGCCGACGCGCAGGTCCTGTGCGGCGTGGTCTTCGGTTTGCCGGTCAGCGAAAGAGTGCTGTCGAGGTCCAAGATCATCGGTCTGGGCATGGCCCGCCATACGACGACGACAGCGGCGACGACGCTGCATCGGCTGCCATACCAGGAACACCAGAGCCAGCACAACAACCCCAACCAGCACGACGGTCCGAATGCCCTGGGAGGGTGCTTCCTCAACCACGGCCTCCATCTGCGCCACTCGGGCTTCCAAAGCGCCCGCGTCATTCTGCGCCCATGCCGCACGTACCGCTGCCATCTTCTGATCCAGGTCGACTCCCTGCAACCCAAGCTCCCCCACGCCCAGGTCCCGTTCGGCCGCAACCGCCGCTCGTTCCACCAATGCCACGTTGGCCAGCTGCTCCTCCAGAAGCCCTCGGACCAACTGGAGATCCTGACTGGTGGATGCGTTGGACCAACTCTGGCCAACATGGGACAGAGGAAGGATTCCCAACGCCGCGGTCCGCTCCTCCAACTCCTCACGGAGTTGGAGGAGCTGGGTCGCCTCGGTCATCAGTTCCTGGGCGGTGGCAAAGTCCCAGACAGTCAACGTGGAGCGAATGCCAACTGGTGCATCCCAAGGCGCGGCGGTGAGGGAGAACTCCTGATACTGGGCATGAGCAGCTGAACGGAGCGCCAAGGATCCCTGCTCTTCTGCGGTCAACACCCAGGCGGTGAACAACTCGTCCACTCCGGACCAGCCACCCTCAAACTCCACCAGGTCAAGAAATCGCTGCCAGGACCGCCACGCCTGCTCATCGATCTCGGGCTCCCCGTTTCCGGTGAAGGTGATCCGGCCAGCTTCGGCGATCTGGAAGACCTCGGCAAGCCGCGCCCGGCCAATCTCGGACCCGATGCGGTCGATAACCCACGTTGACGTGCTGTAGCCGTACTGCTCGGTTGCGTCCTGAGTGGGACTGGCGACCCCAATCGGCCGCTCCCAGGTGTTGAGAGGAATGGCAAACCAGCTGGTCGCATTTGCGGTCGGGACCCGGGGTTCGGCGCCATCAACGCGAAGCATCGACTGGTGGGCGAAATATTCGGCCATGCCTTCGTTGATCCAGCGCGAGTCAAAGGACCGATCGCTGAACCACGCGTGAGCAAGCTCATGCACGATTGTTTCCCGATCGAGCTGCTCCCCGAGTTCGATCGACTCATTGCGATGGTCGTACCACCCGGCGTAACCAAACAGGTACGGGGTACTGGTTTCGACAACTTCAAGCACCGAGCGGGTGGCAAACGGCTCGCCGATCAGCTCTTCCAGCGACGGCAGGTGATCGGTCACGGTGTCGGCCACGAAGCTCGACCATTCAACGTCGTCGGGCCACCCCAGCACCTCCACCGTGGTGCCGGCCACGTCGACTTCGGTGGCGATCAGCCCGGTGTCGTTGCGACCAAAGACAAACGCGTAGAAGCCCACCGGGTCGACAAGATCAGCGGCCTCAAAGATCATCATCTCAGTGGCCGGCGACTCGCCGCGCGCCTCATTGGAAGAGGTGGCGGTCAACAAGTCGTTGTTCCCCTGGACCGTGACGGTGAAGTCCGCCGGAATCTCCACTCGAACCGAGGCCTGGCCTGCATCACAGCAGGCGTAAACCGGGAACGCGAGGTATGAGGGTGAAATCCGAACCGCGTCCGAAGACCGAGACTGCCCGTTGGGAATCACGTACTCAACGTTGATGGTGGCCACTTCTCCAAACAGCAGCCGCTCGGGCAACGCAACGTTGGCAAATTCGACAATGACAGAGTCCTCAATTGCCGAACGAACCGTTGGGAGCTCCTGGCCGCCGGAGCGAACAACCAGATCCTCAGCGTCAGTCAGGATCGTGAAGGTGAAGTCGTCGAAGAAGAAGTCCTCGGTTGTTTCGTCGGTAACCAGCGGTGGTCGGTTGTTGGTGAGCACGAACTCCATCGACACGGTCAGCGTCCCGACGGCGGGCTGGGGAGCGAAAACAATCTCGGACTGAACAACCAGATCGTCTTCTGCCAGCGCCGGGCTGACGGTGATCAACAGCGCCGCGAAACCGACGGCAATCGCCGAAAGAAGAACGGCCAGAAGACGGCCCAAAAATCGGCCCAGAAATCGGCCCAGCAAACGGCCCAGCACCGGCACATCCACCGGGACATCTGAGGAATTACTGCGCCACCAACTCATCGAGTCAAGCCTACGCCGACCACTCCACCTGCATGCCCGCGGCCCACAGGTGTGTTTCGCTTACTAATGTTTGCTGCGGTGCAGGGACAAGACGGCTACGACGAATTCGATGAGTTTGACGACCTCGGCCTTGAGCACTTCGACGAGGAAGAGACCTATACGCAACCGCCTCATGGCGATGATCGACTTTGGCGCCACCCCTCAGAGATGCGCCAAGTCTCACCGACGGCCGCCGGTTCTGATGATCCCACCAACAGTCAGCCCGTCCCGTTTGCGCCCGATTTTGTCCCGGAGCCGTTTGTCGAACTGATTCCGACCGGTGAACAACTGGTCCTTGTCCCCAACGAGGCCGTTGTTGAGAGTGGCCGCGGGCGCCGCCGCTCGTTCGCCCTGGCCAGTACCGCCCTGCTCAGCCTGCTCGTGCTTGGCGGCATGCAATTGCAATCGGCCCGCGACCCAGTCCCATCGGCTTCGGTTGCTTCGACCCCCACGCCCGACCCGGACCAACGACTCAGCGAATGGACCAGCCGGGAGCCGATCACCCCCAATCACACCGAGTCGGAAACCGCGGCCGACCGGGGTGAACATCGAATTCTTGACCGCTCCGCTCCGTCGTCAACCGCCAGCGGGTTCGAATTCCCCGCCCGTTGGACCGAGCAGCTCCGGGAACGGTTGGTCGGAGTGGTATCCGGCTTGGAAGTGGTGGTCAATGGGACCACGGTCCCGGGGTATGGGATCGTCTTCGATGACGACGGCCACGTGGTGACCAGTGCCCGTCTCGTGGACAACGCCAGCCACGTGATTGTCCATGTCGATGACCTTCGCCACGTTGCCCGGGTGGTGGGGGTTGATATGAAAACCGATGTTGCGGTTCTCCATCTTGACCAGGCACTTGCACCCGCCCGGCTCAACCCCACAACTGAACAGTGGAGCGGGCGGTACGTGCTGGCCCCGAATGCTGGCACTGCCATGCTGACGACCACCCAGATCCTCCATCGTGATGGTCAGGCGATCTGGGGTGAAGGCGACCAGATCTTCGGCCTCTTTCAGCTGGACATGAACGCCTCTGAGCTTGCTCCCGGGGCGCCGGTGATCGACGACCTCGGACAGATCGTGGCGATGGGCGTGTTTGGCTCAAACCCCGATGCCACCGCTGAGGGGGAGCCTGTGGCCTTTGCTGTCCCGGCCGTGGTCATCGACCGAGTGGCAACCGGCCTGATCGCCAACGGCTTCGCCCAACATCCGTGGCTGGGCGTTGAGGTGAGTGACACGAGTTCTGGCGCTCCCCGCGGCGCCGAGATCGCCACCGTGCTGTTCGGAAGTCCTGCGGCATCGCTGGGTCTGCAGCCGGGCGATGTGATTGTCAGCTTCAACGGTCAATCTGTCACGTCAATGGGCGATCTGGTCAGCGCCATTCAGCATCGCAGTCCGGGAGACCCGGTCACGCTGTCGTGGCTCCGTGACGGTATGGCGCAGCACGGGGCAACCGAGCTGAGCACCGACCAGGACTGAGGGCCCCAGCGGGTGGAAGCCCTCATGGTCGGCGATCTCGTGCCAACCGCAACGCAATCCGGGCGGCGGCCAGTCCAGCAACCCCCATCGCCCCCATACCGCCCATGGCGAGCTGTTGTCGTTGACGGGAACTGACCATGGCCCACGGTCGGGGGTCATGACCTTCGACAAAGGCTTCGGGGGTCGAGAACTCCGGCTCCCAGCCCGCCGCTCGCAGCCGATCGTTGGCGACCACCCAGGCATGGGTGGCGTACGGCAGGATGCCGGGCGGGGTGGGCGCCAGCTGATGACGCCAGCCGGCTTCGGCAATCTGGCCCGCCATGGGAGAGGACAGGCGCAGTCGGGGCGCCCGTCCCAGCAGCTGCCGAACGTCTTCACCGTCGGACCAGCCGTCGGGCGACACGTTGTACGGGCCATCAAGCTCTTCGGTCACGGCCACCACGACCGCTCGAGCCAGGTCGTCCAGATGGAGAAACTGCACCGGTGGCGACTTGTCCGACGAGAGTCCGGCGGACGCCCGCAGCGTCCGCGCCACCCAACTGGATTCGCCGGACGCCACTGCCGTTGTCGGCCGGAGAATCGCGGCGCTGCGTGACGGGTCTGCACTCTTCCACTCGGCCGCCAATCGCTCCACCTCCGCCTTGTGTGCGGCAAACCGAAAGCCCGGATTCGGACGGAGAGGCGCCTGCTCGGTCAACGGCAACGGATTGGTGGGCCAGGCGCCGTAGACCATGGCGCTGGACAGGACGATCACGCGCCCACAGTCTGCGGCCTGGGCCGCCGCGAAGGTCGCTTTGGTCGAAGCGGTGTCCAGAGGAGAGACGTCGGTTCCGTCCCGGCGGCGTCCGAATGCCGAGGCAAGGTGCACCAGCACATCGGCATTGCGAAGGTCGGGGACCAGATCCATATGTCGGAGGTCGCCTCGCCGAATCTCGAGATAGCCCTGGTCAGGGCGGGAGCGAATGTCAACGCCAACCACCGACCCAACCTGGTCGTGCTCCGTCAGATAGCGGGCAACCCGAGAGCCGACAGAGCCGGCGACGCCGGTGACGATAACTCGCTTCATCCTCATACGATGCCTCCGTGAGCGATCAAGATCCATTCGACGGCGAAAATTTCTCCTTCGACCCGGCGCAGATGTTCTCCATGCTCGGCGACATCTCCAAGCTGTTCGGCGGTAAGTCCGAGCCATCCGGCGCCGGCGGCTGGGACATGGCCCGCCAACTCGCTGGTCAGGTCGCCCGCGGAACCGAGTCCGAAGACAACGTGGACCCCGCCGAACGGATGGCGTGGGAGCAGCTCACCCGGGTGGCCGAGTTGCACGTCCAACAGACCACCGGATTGGCGCTGACCGACGCCGGCCCCATTACGGTCAGGCCCGCCACTCGCCACGAGTGGGCCACCAATACCGTGGAGGCGTACCGTCCGCTGCTCGAAGTACTTGGCGGTCAGTTGGCCGAAGCCGTCTCCATGGATACTGACGATCTCCCGGCCGAGATCGAAGACCCGCAGGTTGCGATGCTGGGCGGCCTGATGAAAATGATCGGCCCCATGATGTTGTCGATGACCGCAGGCTCGATGGCCGGCCACCTTTCGCACCGATCTCTGGGCGGGTACGACCTGCCCATCCCCCGCGATGACGCCACCGAACTGTTGGTCGTGCACAGCAACATTGCATCATTCGCCGAAGAGTGGTCGGTAGAAATCGATGACGTCCGATTGTGGGTGTGCGTCCATGAGATGGCGCATCATGCGGTGCTGCGCATTCCCCATGTTCGGGACCGGCTCTTCACGCTCCTTCGGGACTACTCTCGCGGCTTCCGACCGGACGAGCGAGCCATCCGGGACCGATTTGGTGCGTTCGATATTTCGGACCCATCGTCAATGGAATCCATCACCGAAGCCATGAATGATCCGGAAGCGATCATCGGCGTGATGCAGTCCGATGACCAGCGGGAACTGGTGCCGTTCATCGGTGCGCTGGTCACGGTGATCAAGGGGTACGTGGACTGGGTGATGGACGAGGTCGGCTCCAACCTGATTGGCTCCTACCCGATGATCTCAGAGGCCCTTCGCCGGCGCCGAGTCACCGCCAACCCTTCGGACCACTTCGTCGGCCGCATGCTGGGCATTGAGCTTGACCGCGAGACCTTCGAACGAGGTCAAAAGTTTGTGGAAGGGGTTGTTGAACGAGCGGGAGCCGAACGCCTTGCCCGTCTCTGGGAAACCGACGCTTTTCTCCCGACCCCCAACGAAATCGAGGCTCCCGGCCTCTGGATTGCCCGCACCGACCTGCAACTCAATTAGCGGTGGTCGTCCCAGAGTTGGGGTTGCTCGGGATCTTTCGTCGCCGGCTTGCGGTCGAAGAGGGATCGCCGTTTGGGCCGTTGCGTCGCAGACCCGGCCGCTGGTGTTGATTCCGACGGCGGCGCAGGCGGAGGAGCCGTGGGCGACGGCGGCGGGGCCGACGACTGGCCGCCGACCCACACCGGGATCTCCAAGGTCGAGTCCTTTCGATCCGGCCTGGTGGAACCGGTTGGTGAAGCATCGGGTCGCCGCACACCCCAGGGCACGTTGACACCGTGGGCCCCCCGCAATGTCCGGAATCCCACCAGGAACGAAGCTGCGGCAAATATTGCCGCAGCTCCAATGATCAGGAACCCGATACGCGGCGGCATCCACACCACCAGCAACACCGAGATCAAGGCGCCCAGTACCCACGCAATTTGGAATCGAGTTTCGAATCGGGCAAACGACGCGCCGTAGTTGGAGTTGGGGGCATCGCGTTGCACGATCGCATCGAAGGCAACCTTGCTGGCTGACGCCCCAAAGCCCACAACCATGGCCAGCACTGCGGCGCCATTCAGTCCGCCCACCCACGTGGCGAGGACACCGATTGCGGCGATGGACAGAAGGGCCCCAAGGATCAGCGTCTCCTCGGTGGTGCGCTCGCGAAGCTTGGGCGCCAGAAACGACCCCAGGAGAGAGCCGGCGCCGTTGAACGCCAAGACGATTCCAAGCTGCCACGCGGCGACCGCGCCGCTCTCGATCGGGAACCCCAGCGCCTCCCTCACCGCAACTCCAAAAGCCGCGCCGGTCTGTGACAGATCGATACCGTCGCCGCCACCGCGGAATCCAAACGCAATCATGAAGAACATGAAGCCAACGATTCCCCGCAGGATGGCCATGGCCGATGCAGACAACGTAATTCCTGCGCTGCGAGCTTCGTCCGACGAACCAGCGCCCTGAGCCGCCGACGCGCCCTGAGCATTGGGACTGCGTTCGAGTTGGAAGGCCAGAACGAAGGCGCCCAGATAGGTCAACATCGCCAGGATCAGGATGGCCGTGGTGCCCAAAAGCCACTGCGCGGCAAGAGCGGGCACCGCACCAGTGAAGCCGGCGACCGCAGACAGCACCGCGAGCCGCGAGTTCTTGTCCACCAGTTCATCGTTTGACTTCACCGTTGCGGGCACGATCGACGCCTTGGCGACCGCGTAGCTCTTGCCCAACACCAAGTTGACAAACGCCACGGGGAACAGAAGGAAGCTGTCGATGGTCGGAATCATCAGGCATGCAGCGACGGCGCGAAGGATGGCAATTCCAATCACAATCGCTCGACGACCACCAGGGGCCTTGTCGATGGCGGGGCCGATGAACGGTCCGACCAACGCAAAGGGAGCGATGGTGAACAACAGATAGAGCAGCACCCGCCACCGGGCGGCGTCGGGGTCAATCTCGAAGAACAGTGATCCCGCGAGCGCAACGGCGATCATCGCGTCGGCCGCAGCACTGAGGCCATGCACCCGGGCCAGCCGCACGAACGGCGTGACAATCCACACAGGCTTGACGGCATCCGCCGTCTCGAACGGCGACGAAGCCGCGTCCGGATCGGAAGTGCCGTCCGGGGTTTCGGTCTCGATATCCATCACTCAGGAACGTAACCGATTAGCCCGGGACGTACTTGTACCCGAGGCCGCGAATGGTGACGATTCTCGACGGCGCCTTCGGATCCTGTTCCACCTTTTGCCGAAGGCGCTTGATATGGACGTCCAAGGTTTTGGTATCGCCGACATAGTCGTCGCCCCAGACGGCATCGATCAACTGGTCGCGAGTCAGTACCCGACCCGCCTCTGCCATCAGCGTTGCGAGCAGATCGAATTCCTTGAGCGGAAGTGACACGGCTTCCCCGCGAACCACCACCTCATGACGACCGATGTCAACGGTGACATCGCCAACGACGATGGGGCCATCGTCGGCCTGCGCCGCCGGCTCCCCGCTTCCGGCCGCGGCGGTCTGAACACTCGAGCGCCGAAGGAGCGCTCGCATTCGAGCAACCAACTCACGGAATCGATAGGGCTTGGTGACGTAATCGTCGGCGCCCATTTCCAGACCGACGACCGTGTCAATCTCCTCGCCTTTGGCGGTCACCATGATGATGGGGACCGTCGACCTGGTCCGGAGTTCCCGGCAGACATCGATGCCACTCAACTTGGGAAGCATCACATCAAGAAGCACGATGTCCGGCTCGACCAGGGCAAAACGGTCGAGTGCTTCTCGGCCGTCCCGAGCAACGTCGATGGCAAACCCTTCACGCGCCAGACCCACCCGGAGTGCGTCAAGGAAGGACTCCTCGTCCTCCACGATCAATACGCGAGGCGGCCGGGCGTCCTGCTCACTCATGGTTGACACTCGGCCGGTCAAGCATCGCAGGCGCCGTCATGGCCGGGAGCATCATGGTGAAGACGCTCCCCTGCCCGTCGGCGGAATCAACCGAGACCGTTCCGCCGTGATTGAGCGCAATGTGACGAACGATGGAGAGTCCCAGTCCAGTTCCACCGGTGTCGCTTCGCCGAGACTGATCAACCCGGTAGAACCGCTCAAAGATCCGCCCAACCTGACTGTTGGGAATCCCAATGCCGGTGTCCTGCACCGCAACTTCGGCCATGTCATCCATCCGCCGAACCCGCACACTGACCGTGTCGCCCTGGCGAGAATACTTGACCGCGTTTTCGATGAGGTTGGAGAACGCCGATGTGAGCTGTCGCTGATCGCCCAGCACCAGAAGACGTTCATCGGGCATCACTGCGCCCAGTTCCACCTGCGATGAGTCGGCGATCACGGCGTGCATGGCCATCGCCTCGCCAACACAGTCCTGCATGGCAACGGGCTTGCGTATGCGCTCGGTCTCGTGCTCAATCCGGCTCAACTCCAGCAGCTCATCAATCGTGCGGGCGAGCCGCGAAGATTCAGAGACCAGCCGGTCCGAAAGGCGACGCACAGTCTGGGGGTCTTTCTCATCCACCAGCGTTTCGGCCAGCAGGCTCACGGCCCCAATCGGCGTGCGTAACTCGTGACTCAGGTTGGCCACAAAGTCACGACGCATGCTGTCGATGCGATTGACCTCGGTCATGTCTTCGATCATCACGATGGCGCCCAGAAGCCGGCCCGTCGTCGCCAACGGAAACGCCGCGATGAACCAGGTCTGCGGCGGAGGTCCCATGAGGTCGATCTCGCCTTCAACGGCCTCGCCGCTGACGGCCTGGGCCAAAAGGTCGCGCGCCGGCTTCATCACCAACGACGAACGCTGGATATCGGCATCCAATTCTCGCGCCATGCGGTTGCTGAACACCTCATTGCCGTGCTCGTCAACCAGGACGACGCCGGCCACAATCGTGTCCACTCCGGCCTCAAGCCGAGCAGCAATCTCGTTCTGCGCCGCAAGCTCACCATCTCGTTGCGAGGTGTCTCGGCCAAGCTCTCGAATACGACGATCAACGGTGGACAACGCGACCGTGGTGTCACTTGCGGTTGTCAACGGCTGAACAACATGGTGTTGCAGCCAGAACCGGGCCAGGGCCGCAACCAGCACCGAGCCGATCGCCGCGCCGAGAATCAGCCCCAGCAGCATCAGTCGGGCTTCCCCGACCGCGCTATCACCGAGCCGGCGTCGCCCACCTCCGGAAGTCCCAGCACCGTAAGCGTGGCCCACCCAGCAAGCAGCATGTCGCGGTCGGTGCCGGGTTCATCCGGCGCTTCCGACGGTATGTAACTGGTCAACAGCGCGCCGTCCACGATCTCAAAGCCGGTCTTCATGTGTCCCATGGTTGCGGGGCTCGCGTCCACCAGACCTCTCCAACCATCCCGCGGTCCGCCGGGAACGTTGAGGTTGTACACCAGCTGATTGCGGGCCCCCGGGACAACCGGCTCCTCAGCAACCGAGGTCAACACCTCAACCGCCAGATGGGCAGCGGCGTCGAAGCGCGCCGCAGGATCATCCATGGAGAACGGCTGATCGGTCTCACCCAGGCTCACCGCCAGCGACGGGTACCCCATCCGAGCACCGGCAAACGCCGCTCCGATCGTTCCCGAGAACTGAATGGCACTACCGGTGTTTGCGCCGGAGTTGATGCCGGAGGCAACCAGATCCGGGCGCCAGTCACCAAACGCACCGCGCAGGGCAAGCAGTGCGCAACCCGCGGGACTCGTGGCCACCGCAACAGCCGACACCCCGGGGGCTTCCTCCAGGTCGCGTTCTTCGAAATAAATGGGTTCGCGCCTGGCCAGCGAACCGAGCGATGCACTCATTCCGCTGTGGTCGGCTGCGGGCGCAACAACTCTGACCTCGTAGCCGGCGTCCGCCAACGCCCGGGTCAGGGACCGGATCCCGGGCGCGTCTATGCCGTCATCGTTGGTGACCAGAACTCGTCGGCTCATTGAATCAACCCGAGATCCAACCGGTCACTCGCTCTCACCGTCGATGTCAGCGGCACCCACGCCACCGGCCGTGTCCATGGCCGGCTGAGCGTCGCCATTCTGCGCACTGGTCCGACGCTTGCGTTCACGCATGCGTTCGGCCGCCGCGTGCTCAGGCATCCAGCCTGTCACCATGTACTGCACCCGTTCACCGACGTTGACGGCGTGGTCGCCGATCCGCTCGTAGTACCGGCTGACGAGCGCCATCTGGACCGCTCCCTGCAGGTCGATGGAGCCGGCGTTGTGGGCCTGAAACGTTGCCTGGACGGTCTCCGCGGTCAGATCATCAAGGCGGTCATCGATGTCGTCCAACGCGGCGCCGAGGCTGGCGTCACGTTCGGCATACGCCTGACCGGCCAGCCGGAACATGCGCTGGGCTTCGTCGCTCATCTTGGTGAGGTAACCGCGGAGCTCGGGACTGTATTCGGTGCCGTAGAGGCGCCGCGTTGACTTGGCGATGTTGACTGCCAGGTCACCCGAGCGTTCGATCTCGGCGTTGAGCACCATGGCACTCAGCACCGTGCGCAGATCGGTGGCCATGGGGTTCTGCAGTAGCAGAACCTGATGGCACTGCTCCTCCAATTCCGTGGACAGAAGGTCCAGCTCATCATCATTTTCGACCATGGCCTGCGCCGCACCCAGATCATTGTTGAGCAGTACCTCGGTGGCGCGGGGAATCCAGTCGGTCACCAACGCGGTCATCTGCAGAATGGTCGCCCGGATCTCGTCGAGGTCGTGGTGAAAATTCTTGCGCAGGTCCTCAGTCATGAGTGCTCCTCGATTGTGGTGTTCCGCCCGGTGGTTGACGCCTCGCTCAGCCGAAGCGTCCCGTTACGTAGTTCTCGGTGCGTTCGTCCTCGGGGTTGGAGAAGATGGCGGTGGTGGCCGCGTACTCGACCAACAGGCCGGTGCGTTGGCCGGTGGATGGGTCAGCTTCGGCGGTGTAGAACGCAGTGGAGTCACTGACCCGGGCCGCCTGCTGCATGTTGTGGGTCACGATGACGATCGTGAAGTCCTTCTTGAGTTCCTGCATGAGCTCTTCGATGCGACCGGTGGCGATGGGGTCCAGCGCCGAGCACGGTTCGTCCATCAGGAGAACATCGGGGTTGCAGGCGATGGTGCGAGCGATGCACAGACGCTGTTGCTGGCCACCGGACATGCCAACAGCGCTGGAGTCCAAACGGTCTTTGACCTCATCCCACAGGGCAGCCTTCTGCAGGGACGCTTCGACGATGTCCTGAAGGTCGGCCTTCTTCTTGGCCAGTCCCGAGACCTTGGGTCCGTAGGCCACATTGTCGAAGATGGACTTCGGGAACGGATTGGGTTTCTGGAAGACCATCCCGATGCGACGCCGGACTTCCACCGGGTCGACCTTCGGCGCGTATAAATCCACGCCGTGGTAGGTGATGGTGCCACTCACCCGGGCGGTGGGGATGAGGTCGTTCATCCGATTGAAGGTGCGGAGCATGGTGCTCTTACCGCAACCCGATGGCCCGATGAACGCAGTGATGGACTTCTCCTGAACGTCCAGGTTCACATCCCGAACCGCCAGGAAGTCCCCGTAGCGGACGTTCACATTCTCGGCTTTGAGCACGGTGTTGGCCACGACCGTGTCGGCGTCAGCCGCGTCCGGGGTGACCGCGTCTATCGCTTCGGTTGATTCTCCGGGTGGCACAGATCCGCCTCTTCGGGGCACGATCGCCACCGGTGGCGATGTGCTGTTGCTGGTTATGGACACCTTTTCTATCCGTCTCTCTCGTCGTTCACAGCCCGGCACCCGTATTCGCGGGGCAGGCGTGGGGTCAGCGTCGGCTCTTCTCAAATCGATTTCGCAGCAGAATTGCGGCCGCATTGGCCACCAGCACCACGATCAGCAGGATAAGAATCGCGGCTGATGCCGCGTCCGGCCAGCCGCCGATGGTGGCCGGCTTCTTGGCCAACTTGGTGATCTCCAGCGGCATGGCGGTGAACCGCTCGCCCAGCTGAGACGGGTCAAGAAATCCGGTTTCGGGACCGAGCGATCCCAGCACGCCGCCAATGAGAATAAGGGGCGCAGCTTCACCCAGAGCCCGGGCCAGCGACAGCAACGTGCCGGTCAGAATTCCCGGAGCCGCGTAGGGCAGCACGTGATGGCGGGTGACTTCCCACTTGGTGGCGCCCACGCCGTAGCCGGCTTCGCGGAGGGCCTGAGGTACGGCCCGAAGCGCTTCGGACGACGTGATGATGACGATCGGCAGCACCAGTGACGCCAGCGTGGCGCCGGCCGCCGCCGTGGTTTGGCCCAAGGTCTGCTCGCCGTCTCCGAAGAAGCCGTTGAAGACCCCCACGTAGATGAACAGTCCGAGCACGCCGTAGACAACCGACGGGACACCGGCGAGGTTGCGGATGTTCAACTCCACAAACCGTTTGAACCAGGAGTCGGTGGCGTACTCCTCCAGATAGATGGCGGCGCCGATCCCCAGCGGGAACGCCAGCACCACGACGAACACGCCGATCCAGAACGTGCCGCGCAAACCTTGAAAGATGCCGTACTCGGTGGCGCGGGTTCGGTCCGGGTTGGAGATGAACTCGATCCATCCGCGCTCGTTCAGGAAGCTGACACCAGGTCCAACGACTTCGAACAGCAGCGCCGCCAGCGCCAGAAACGCCAACGACAGACCGAAGATCAGCACGCCTTGCAGGGCCACCCCGCTGACGTCCACGCCTCGCCCGGTGATGGAGCGTTCCACCTGTTTGCGGGCGGCCGGAGCGCCTACGCCACCGGGGGTGGACAACACGCTGGTTGAGGAGTCGCTAGTAGACATTGCGCACCCGCCGGACAAATCGATCAGCAATAAGGTTCAGAACCAGAGTGGCGAAGAAGAGAATCAGCCCCAGGAAGTACAGGCTTTCTAACGAGATACCTTCCACCAGCCGGTCCGATGGAGCGGTGGTCGCAGCCATGGCCGCGGTGACCGTGGTTCCCGAGTCGAACGGCGATGCAGTGAACTGCGCCTGGTTGCCGCCACCACCTGCAGCGATGAACACGACCATCGTCTCGCCGATGGCGCGGGAAACGCCGATGATGAGGGCCGCCACGATGCCAGAGATTCCTGCTGGCAGCACCACGCGCATCACGGTGGTGGCCTTGCGAGCCCCCACCCCGGCCGAGGCCTGGCGAAGAGAATCCGGAACCGATGAAAGGGCATCTTCGGCGATGGACGCGATGAGCGGAATCGTCAGAATCCCGACGCCGATCCCAGCCGACATGAGCGTGAAGCCCGGAGCATCTGGTACCAGCCGCTGGGTGATGTTGGGCGTGATCCAGCGGAGCGCAAAGAACCCGAGTACCACCGACGGGATGCCGGCCAGAATTTCCAGCACCGGCTTGAGAATCCGCCGGATGCCGTTGGAGGCATATTCGCTGAGGTAGGTGGCCGACGCCAGCCCAATGGGCACGGCCACCAGCATGGCGATGCCGGTGACCACCAACGTGCCGATGATGGGCGTCTTGAGGTCGTACTCGTTGAAGGGTGGGGCCCACTGTTCGCCCCACAGCCATCCCAGCTCCAAGCCATTGATGAAGGTGATGGCTTTGGTGATCAGCGAGACGACAATCGCCCCGCTGATCAACAGGGACACCGTCGCCGCCGACCAGAAGAGCGCCATAACGATGCGCTCTTTCCGGTGGCGGGCCGGTGATCCCTGAAGATCCCCCAGCGAAAGCCTCGGTGAGTTGTCTGGGGTGGTGATGGACATCCGGGTCAGCCTATGGCAGCGGCCCAGGCGGCGTCGGTTTCTGCTTTGAGGTCGGCGGGCAGCGGAACATAGCCGGCGCCTTCGCCGAACGCGTTGGCCACCGAGTCCTGATACCCCTCACCGAGGTAGTAGTCCACGTAGGCAGCGAGCGCTTCGTTGCTCTTGGCCTTGTCGGTGTTCACGTAGATGTAGAGCGAGCGGCTGACCGGGTAGGAGCCGTCGGCGATGGTCTCGATGGTGGGCTTCACGCAGTTGCCGTCGCCGCCGTCCACGCCCAGGACCTTCACCGCATCGCCAGCGGCGGTGGCGAAGGCGAAGCCGACCCAACCGAAGGCGGCGGTGCTGTTGGCAATGCCATCCAGAATCACGTTGTCGTCAGGCTGACCGGCGAAGTCAGTGCGGATGAGGGCATCGTCACCGTTCTCATCCTGCTTCGGCGTGTATGCCCCGGCTTCGGCCCGTTCTTCGGCCGAGTCTTCGAGAACAATTTCGATGAAGGAGCCGTAGGTTCCGGACTCGGTGCCCGGGGCGATCATGTCGATGTCGCCTGTCGGCCAGTCGGTGGTGGCGGAGCCGAGCTCGCCGGCGAGGGCGGCGGCACTCTCCCAGGTGTTGCCTTCAGATTCGGGGCCGGCGATGGCGTAGAGATCGTGCAGGTTCACACATTCCATCGGGCTGCTGGGGTGCACCATGACGGCGATGCCGTCGAAAGCGACCCGGAGCTCAACGTTGGGTACGCAGCTTTCGGCCTCAGCATCCTTGATGGCACGTGACGCGTCATTGATGTCGGTGGTGCCGGGGCAGAACTCTTTGAAACCAGCCGAGGTTCCAGGGCCGTTGACCGTGATCTGAACGTCGCCGGACACATTGTCGTTGAAGAGTTCCTTCACCCGAGCCGAGATGGGCTCAACGGTGGAAGAACCCGACACATTGACCACGCCCGAAAGCGAAGCAGCTGAGTCTGAGGTGTCAGCGGCGGCAGCAGAGTCCGCGGTGTCGGTTGACGAACTGCTACCGCATGCGGTGGCGAACAGCGCCAGTGAAAGAAAGAGTGCCAAGAACGTTCGAGAACGCTGCAGACCGGTGATCATGAGGTTGAATCCTCCCAAGGTGCCGGACCCACGTGGCCCGGTCACATATGACGGTAGGGATGGCATCTGGACCGCAGGACGCGCCAAAGTGAACACGGGGTGAACAGCCGGGAAATGGGCGCAACACCTCATGCGGGAAGGCACGCTCTACCCCATCCCGCTACCCCGTTGAGAGGAGCCTCGCCATGAACCCACCAGCACCGAAGGCTGAAGTTGCCATCACCGCCGAGCTGGTGAGGTGTCTCCTCGCCACGCAGCATCCGGACCTCGCCGACCGTCCACTCACGTACCTGGCCGAAGGATGGGACAACGTCATGTACCGCCTGGGTGCCGATCTGATCATCCGGCTACCGCGCCGCGAGATGTCGGTTGGCCTGATTGCCCACGAAGCCAGATGGCTTCCGGAGCTGGCCCCGCGCCTGAAGGTACCGATATCTGCCGCGGTGAGAACCGGCCAGCCGTCAGAGCAGTTTGGCTGGCCATGGCTGATCGTGCCCTGGATCCCAGGCGTCACGCTGGAGCAGTCTGAGCTCGACGGCGCCGAACCGGCGGAGTCCGTTGCCGTGGCTCTGGGCGCCGCGTTGGCCGCCCTGCACCACCCGGCGCCAGACGTCGCTCCCCACAATCCCTACCGGGGCATACCGCTGGCTGAGCGGCACCCGGTCACGTCCCACCGGCTTGGACAACTTCGCTCCCGGGAGCCGGAGCTGGGGGCTACGGCCACCGCCATCTGGCAGGAGGGGATGGACGCCCCGGCGTGGGACGGTCCGCCGCTGTGGATTCACGGCGACCTGCACCCGCGCAATCTCCTGGTCCACAACCAGCAGTTGGCCGGGATCATCGACTGGGGCGACATCAGCGCCGGAGACCCGGCCTATGACCTGGGCGTGGCGTGGCTGGCCATTCCCGCGCAGCACCGTGACGCGTTCTGGCGCGCCGCAGATTGTGCGGCGCGCCCAGTCAGCGAAGTTCTGCGGCGTCGCTCCCGAGCGTGCGCCGTGGCCTGGTGTGCCGCGGTGGGCGGCTCAGCTCAGAGCGACTGGGCGAATCGTCTTATGTCGTTGACCGTCGCCTGATAGACGTCGGCCATGTGCTCGGGTAGCAGACAGTCACCGGCGTGACAGGTGCCGTTCACCGTGCGGCTGACTGCAGAAACTCCGCTCGCCAACAGCGTCCGGAAGTAGGCCAGGCCTTCGTCCCGTAGCGGATCCAGTTCGTTGACCGAGATCACGTGAGGAGGCAGACCTTCCACGTCAGCCGCGGTGGCGTGGTACGGCCAGGCCAGAGGATTGGTGTCATCAGATCCATCCGGGCTGTACATGCGGGCCAACGCCCCCATCATCGCCACGTCCAGGAAGTACCCGTCGTTCTCCCACAACGACGGCAGCGACGGATCCTTCACGTCGTACGCGTTGGAGATGTAGGGGCACTGTGCATAGACGCCGTCGATGGCATCCAGCCAACCGTCGCGCTTGGCCAGCAGCGCGGTGGCGATGGACAGGTTTCCGCCGCCGCTCTCACCGGACATCACCAGCCGGTCGATTCCCAGCCCGTCGCGGTTGTCGTTCACCCACTTTGCCGCGCTGGCACAGTCATTCAGTCCGGCCGGGAATGGGTGGTCACCCAGGGCGCCGCCGGCGTTGCGGAACTCGACACCGACAACAACCAGGCCGGCGGACGCAAGTTCGTTGCGCCAGTGGACGTAGTTGGGGTCGGCCGCTTTGAGAATGGTCATGCCACCGCCGTGGGTGTGGACGACGCCGGGCACCGGGCCATCAACATCGGTGGGCTTGTGGATGTAGAGCGAGATGTCGTTGCCATCCACACCGACGATGGTCTCGGTGGACACCTCGACGTTTGCCGGCTGTTGGCTGTTGGCAAAGAGCGCGCCGAACACCAGGTCGTAGCCGGGCTCAATCGCTTTGCAGAACCCGCTGAGTTCTTCAATGGGCGAACTGCCGTTGAGCGGTGGGCTCTCGGGCCGTTCCTGCAAACCGAAAGCCGCAAGAGCTGCGACCATACGTGGATCGCTGCGCGGGTCGGTTCCCAGCGAGTGGTCGGGGTTTCCGAGCCGACCGGGAAGGGTTGGGGTGAGGACTTCAATATCAGAGTCCGTGTTGACGCTCATGATGAACCTGTCTTTCTGCGCCCAATGGGTGGTGTCATTGGATGAACAGTGTGTTCCTCACCATCATGGCTCAGCTGCGGGAGGGCCAACGCCAAACCCGCCTGCGCCTACAGCTTGCGGGCAAAGCTGATCTCGTTTCCCGATGGCGCGGTGACGTGGAAGTACCGTTCACCCCAGGGCGCGTCCCGAGGTTCGGCAGCCGGTTCATATCCAGCGGCAACCAGGCGCCGGTGGACCTCGTCGGGACTGGGCACGTGAATGATGATTCGACCCCAGAACCCACCCGACGCCGACTCCATCGTTGTGAGGTTCACGAAGTTGGAACCCACCTTCAGCGAGGTGAATTCTGCCCCGGGTCCACCGTACGCCAATGGGAAGCCGGCCACCTGCCAGAACGCAACCGATGCCGCCATGTCCAAGGTGACAAAGGTGATGGCATTCAGTTCGGCGTCGCCGGACTCATTCACCGGTGGAACTCAAGCACCCGCAGGGCATCTTTCAGCACCGCCTGATCCCGCCGGTAACTGAGCATCTGACGAGCTTTGCGGGGTTTGGCCCATTTGATCCTGTCCACCTCATCGTTCACTTTGAACTTGCCTTTGCGTGGCCGCATGATCCAGTACCGGACCCGCTTTCGGCGACCGAGATGATCGATGTAGTGGACCTCAGGAAGCTTCTCTTCCAGCGAGCACCTGTACCCGGTCTCCTCTTTGACTTCGCGAAGCGCTGCGTCCCTGGCTTTTTCGCCCTTGTCCAACTTGCCTTTGGGCAACGACCAGTCGTCGTAGCGGGGGCGGTGGACCAGCAGAATACGAATGCCGTTGGGCCGACGGTCGATGACCACCCCGCCCGCTGCTTCGACGTCAAATGTGGTGCGGGGATTTGATGATTGTTGACCCATGGTGCGGATCCTCAGCTCGACGGAGAAGGATCGGAGGCGACGCCCAGGAACGACACCTGCTGCAGCTGCGTCTGCGAGTCACACTGGCCGCGGTCGGTCACCGGGTTCCACACGCCTTCAGCATCCAGCTCCCAGGTGAACCGGTCGGAGGCGAGATTCAACGCCAGGACCCGCTCCACTTCGGAACGCAAGGTCTCTTCCAGCAGCGGCGCCAACACTTCAACCCGGCGATCGAGATTGCGCGGCATCAGGTCAGCCGATCCAATCAGAATCACCGGACTTTCGGGACCATCAGTTTCCGGCGACGCCAGCAGCTCTCCCGGGCGGTCCTGAAACAAGGTGGCGCCATGGGAGAACCAATACGCCCGGGGGTGCTCCAGATAACGACCAAGAATCGAACGAACCCGGATGTTCTCGGACACCCCGGCAAGACCGGGAACCAGTGCGCACATGCCCCGTACAATCAGATCGATCTGCACCCCGTCCTGCGACGCCGCGTACAACTCCTTGATCATTTCGGGATCGACCAGGCTGTTCATCTTTGCGATGATGCGACCATTGACACCGTGGCTGCGCTCGTGGCGGACCAGATCGACCAGCCGCTGCCGAAGCGTGTGCGGGGCCACGATCAACGCCTCATAGTCCGGCGCTTTGGCATAACCGGTCAGCGAGTTGAAAAACAGCCCCAGGTCCTGTCCCATTTTCGGATTGGCCGTCATCAGACCAAGGTCGGTGTAATGCCGAGCTGTCTTGGGGTTGTAGTTGCCGGTCCCAACGTGGCAGTACCGGCGAATCGTCTCGCCCTCCTGACGCACGATCAACATCGTCTTGGCATGGACCTTCAAGCCCAGGAGACCATAGGTGACATGCACCCCGGACTGTTCAAGCGTTCGCGCCCATTCGATGTTGTTGCGTTCATCGAATCGAGCTTTCAATTCGACGACCACCGCCACCTGTTTGCCGGCCTCGGCTGCTCGCCGAAGGGCATCGACCACGCGACCATCACCGGCGGTGCGGTACAGCGTCATCTTGATGGCCTGCACGGCCGGGTCAAGCGAGGCCTGCCGCAGCAGCTCCAGCACCGATGCGTCGAAGCTCACATACGGGTGATGGACCAGGATGTCGCGCTGGCGAAGCACCGCAAAAAGGTCGCGCGGTCCGTCTTCGCCGCCCAGAATCGCGGGGACCGCGGGCTCGGTGTGGGTGTAGTGCAGGTCCGGCCGGTCCGACACCGTGATGTTGGCCCCGCTTGCCAGGTCAATCAAACCACGCGCCGCGTAGACGTCGTTGGCGCTGATGCCCAGTTCCTCAGTCAGCAACTCTCGGATATGGGTTGACGCTTTGGCAAACAACTCAAGCCGCACCACGTTGCCAAAGCGTCGGTGTTTCAGTTGCGTCTCCACCGCCGTCATCAGGTCGGTGGCGTCGCGTTCCTCCAACTCCAGCGCTGCATCGCGTGTCACGCGGAACGCCGCCCACTCCAGGACCTCCATGCCGGGAAAGAGATCGTCGATGTTGTTGCCAATGACCTGTTCCAGAGGAACGAGGGTGGAGGACCCTGGAACCTGCATGTAGCGGCCAAGCAACTCCACAGGAACTTTGATGCGGGCGAAGTGTTGCTCGTCGGTGACAGGGTCCTTGATGATCACGCCGATGCTCAGCGAGAGAGTGCTGATGTAGGGGAAGGGATGACCAGGGTCAACGGCCAGCGGGGTGAGCACAGGAAACACGCGCTCGGCAAACTCCGCGGTGAGCAGTTTCTGTTCGTCCTGAGTGAGCTTGGCCCACTTCAGAATTGTGATGCCCTCCAACCCCAGCGCCTTGCGCAGGCGTTTGTAGATGGCGCCGACCTCGCGGTACTGACTCATCGCCTCATCCCGAACGGCGATGAGTTGTTCAGTGGTGGAGAGGCCATCGGGTGATTGCCGACCGCCATCGTCAAGGTCCGCTTTCAGGCCGGCCACGCGAACTTGAAAGAACTCGTCAAGGTTGGATGCCCAGATGGCGACGAATTTCATCCGCTCCAGCAGAGGGAGGGATTCGTCGGCCGCCAACGCCATGACCCGGCGATTGAACGCAAGCCAGGAAAGCTCGCGATTGAACATGGGCGTGGGCGCGTAATCCAGCAGCCCGCTCACCGGGTCCTGCTCGCTGCTGCCCATCTGGTCAGATACGCACCGTCGGGGGCTCAGCCCTGACGGGGTGGCCGTGGGGTTGGTTCTTCTTCTTCATATCCCAGATCCCACTCCAGGCGAATGTTGTGACGCTCGGCGTCGCGATTCACCCGCTCCCGGTTTCGGCGGAACTGCGGATCGTGAGGTGGAAGCAGCACGAGGCGGGCGTCGGCGCGGGTGCGGAAGTCGTCAATGAGCGACCGCTCGCCAAAGTCATGGCGAAAATCCCAATGCGGATGCGTGGGGCCGAGGTAGACAACCTTGCATCCGGCATCGGGCTGTACCGGCTCTTGTTCAGTTGTGGGCGCTACATCGGTCATGCGTTCCTCCAGGTGAAGGGAAGATTGTAGCCGGGCCGGGCCAGCGAGCGAATCGCTCCCCGAAGGGAAGGCCCGCTCAGTTACCGGCGTCGGTGCGGGAACCGAGTTGGACCGAAACATCGCCGCTCACCCCATTGCGTTCAAGGGCCAACCGCATGGAGTCGTCGGGGTCGAGGCCGCGGACGATGCGAGCCACTTCTTCGGGTGAGGCGACCGGGCGACCATCCACCGATGTGATGAGATCACCGACTTCGATTCCGGCGCGATCGGCCGCGGAGTTGGGAATCACGTCCACAACGAACGCGCCCGACTCGGAGACGATGCTGTTTTCCCGACGAGTCGCCGGTGGAACCTCGGCCAATTGCACGCTCGACGCACCGAAGAACGCCATCTCCGGAGTCAAATTGGGATCGCGCCCTTCCAGTCGTTCGATGAGGTCCATCACGCTGTCAATGGAGATGGCAAACCCCAGACTCTGGGCACCTTCGATGATCGCGGTGTTGATGCCCACGACCTGACCGGCCGCATTCACCAGCGGGCCACCGGAGTTGCCGGGGTTGATGGCGGCGTCGGTCTGAATCAACTCCCCGGAGCCGGGAAAACCGGGGCCGAGGTCCCGGTTCTTGGCCGAAACGATGCCCAACGTCACGGTGGGTTCGCCGCCGAATCCCAACGCGTTGCCAATAGCCAGAACCTGATCGCCGACCCGAAGCGTTTCGACCGATCCCAAATCGGCGGCCATCGTGTCCGCCACGCCGCGCACTTGCAGCAGGGCAATGTCATCGTTGGCTGATCGACCGACGATGTCGGCTTCGAAAGTCAGCCCATTGAAGAAGGTGACATTGATGATGTCGGACCCCGCGACCACGTGATCATTTGTCAGGACCAGGCCGTCGTCGGAGATGACAAACCCGGAACCCGCGCCGGCTCCAAAGATGCCGAAGTCCGATTCCTGGTTGGTTTCGATGGTAACCACCGACTCCTGGACTCGGGCCAGAACCCCTTGAACATCGAGGGACTGGCCCAACAGGTCCAGATTCGTTCCCGCTTCGGCTGGCGTTCCACCGGTACCGAGGCTCACAATCTGGTCGGTGCCCTGGTCGTCGCTCAGCAGCGAGCTGATGCCAATGGCCATGGCCGCCGACATCACCGAAGCGAGAAGGACCCAGAGCAGCACGCGAGTGGGTGCCGCAGATTCTTCCCGAACGATCGCCGGAGCTGGTTGAGGAGCCGTCAAGCGGTCCGGGCCGCGGAAACTTCGCCGGGCAGGGTCATACAAGGGTGGCGCCGTCGCCTGGGGGCTGGTTGGCGTCTCCCACGGTGCGCTCTTCACCTGTCCATGCTCGCCCATCACCGAACGCTATCCAACGCAGCAATCTATGAGCGGGGTAAGAAAGAGCGAAAATCCAAGGAAATTTGAGCTTTACGGGAACTTTCTGGGGTGTCTGTGCGTAATAGGTTCGCAAGCACAACCCGAGAGGAAACCCATGAACACCAACTGGATGGCAACAGGTAACTGTGCTGAGATGCCGCCTGACGTGTTCTTCCCGCATGACGGGATCGGCGTTGTGGCTGCGAAAAAGATCTGCGACGGCTGCCCCGTTGTGGACGCCTGCCTTGAATACGCACTGCGCAACAGAATTGAGCACGGTGTATGGGGCGGGTGCTCCGAGCGGCAACGCCGTCGCATTCTTCGAGCCCGCAAGGCCAAAGGCCTGGCGGTACGAGCCAGTCGGTAGCCATTTCGACTGCGAGCAGCATCGCCTGACTGTTGAGGTTCCTACCGCCTCGGCAGTGACGATGCCGCTCGAGAGAATCCTCCCACCCCTGTTTCCCGGGGCCGTCTTTGTGCAAGCGGCGCCTACCGGGAAGCAGGGTTCTCTCGTTTTGGGCATGCCGTTCGTGGGATTCGAACGCTGCTACTCGTTAGAAGTTGCCCACCAGCTCAGCTCGAAGCGCCCAAAAATGAAACAACGCGAGGCCGGAGCCTCGCGTTGGTACTGCAGGTTGATGGTTGCCAGGGGATTTGGCAACCGGCCCGGTCAGTCGTCTCTGGGGTTGTCGTCATCGCCCTCGGCGATGCCTTCTTTGAATTCTTTCTGCGCCTGACCCAGTGATCGGGCCAGCTTTGGCAGCTTGGCGCCACCGAAAAGAAGAAGAATGACCAGCAGAATAATGAGTAGTTCTGGTGCTCCAAGAGATCCCATGAGACCAGCCTACCCGCATTCGTTCAGCTGGCGCCCGCAGTCGATCAGGCAATCGCACCCATGGCTGATTCGTTCTCAAACAACAAATCAGCAGACCATCCAACAAATCAGCAGATCATCGCAGATGCACCGGCGGCCGCTCCGACGTGACCGACCGCTCGGCGCCTGCCGCGCTACCGCTGCCCGAATTTGGCTGGGCCGAAGCTGGGCCAAATTGAGCTGAATCTAGGCCGACGCAGACGGTGTGGATCCAATGGCCACGACGGTTGCGGCTTGGCGAGCCAGGGCCCGCTGGCGCCGGATGCGGCGCCGCTCGCGCTCACTCATTCCGCCCCAGATACCGAACTTTTCGCTGTTGGCGAGGGCGTACTCCAGGCAGTCATCGCGGACAACACAGCCGCGGCACACTTCTTTGGCCTCGCGGGTGGAGGCCCCTCGCTCCGGGAAAAACAGGTCCGGATCCACGCCGAGGCAGTTGGCAAACTCCTGCCATGATTGATCAAGGGTGATTTCTTTGCGTCGCATTGGAATCCTCCGGGTGAGCGCTGAAAGAACGGGAGGGGGCGCTGTACCCCAGTTACTCACCGCTGCTCTGGGGTATCCCCCCATCGTGCCAGCGGTGTAATTACACTGGTGTCATTCTTGCCGCGCGGTGCGCAGAACGCAAGTCCGTCTTTCCTGTTCACGTCGCAATGGCCGCCTGTCAGCGCCGCGATCGTTGTCCTGACAACGATTTGTTCGTATTTCCCGACGGTGCGGTTTTCACGCCCGAACCCGTCGCGCACCTGCGAAACTCGAATTTTGGCCCACAATCTGGCCGCAGGCGAAAGATCCGACAAAGGAAGTCCTCATGGATCGGCCGGTCTCACCGACTAGACATCCATGAAGTCAGTCTGCTCAGCGCTGAGTACCCCGGTCAGGTCCACGACAATCGCCGCCGCAACGCTTTGCGTGGCTCTGGGACTGTGGGGCTGCGCGTCAACGACGCCGACCGAACAGTCACGGGCGGTTACCAGTGACCCACCGGACGCCATTGCCGAACCGACTCCCGACCAGCCAGCCACCAACAACGCCGATTCGTCGGCTGCTGGCACAGCGTCGGTGGAAACCGAGGTGCTGGGCATCTCCATTCGCACCTCGGCCATTGGCCAGATATCGATTGCGCACAGCAGCGCCGCGGCCGGGGTGGAGTTGGCGGTCCTCAACGCCCAGGTCGATACTGAGGACACCAGCGCCAGCATCGCACTTGCACAGCACGGCGAGATCGTCGCCTCCACCCGCGTCGTCGTGGGCGAAAGGGTCGACCTGTCAGTCGTTGAGCCCGGCGTCTATGAAGTGTGGGCCGTCGGTACCGGCCCGGAGGTCACCGCGCAGGACGGCACGCTTCTGGCCGGCGCCCAAACCGTCGAACGCGTCGGCGACATACGCATCGAGTAACCGCTGCGTGCACAACGCCCCCCGGAGGGACGGAGCCAGCTGCGTGCACAACGCCCCCCGGAGGGACGGAACCCGCTGCGTGCACAACGCCCCCCGGAGGGACGGAACCCGCTGCGTGCACAACGCCCCCCGGAGGGACGGATCTACCCGGCGCGGCGCATGGCTCGTTTGTGCTCCACAAAGTCCACCAAGACGTAGTCGCCAAGATTCTGGTTGGTCGTAAAGAAGGCCCGACCGCCGTTCATCCTGGTGATCTTCTCGATGAAATTGGTCAGGTAACTGGTGGCATCGAGCACAAACACATTGATGCGGATGTTCTCGCGGGTGCAGGCGGCAACCTCAGCCAGGGTCTTGTCGATCGTTTCCCGCACCGGCGGGTAGCTGAAGTACGGTCGGCCGCCCCGGTCGATGTGGGCGGTCGGTTCACCATCGGTGATCATGATGATCTGCTTGGTGCCGCTCTGGGTGGACAGTTGCTTTCGAGCCAGCATGAGGCCGTGCTGCATGTTGGTGCCGTACTCGTAGTCCCAGGAAACCGTGGGTAGATCAGCAGCGGTCATTTCGTGGGCCACCGCGCTGAAGCCCACCATGCCCAGATAGTCACGCGGGTACTGCGACGAGATCAGCGACTGCAAGGCCATGGCCACCTTCTTTGCCGGCAGGAAGTTGCCTCGCATGGGCATGGACAAGGAGAGGTCCAACATCACCACGGTGGACGAACGAACCAGATGTTCGGTGCGCTCCACTTCGAAGTCATCCGGCGTCAGCCGGACCCGGCGGTCTTCAGGGTTGGCTGATCCCGCGTCAGCCAGGCCACCCTGACGGGTGATTGCGTTCCGAATCGTGCGCTCGATGTGCAGGTTGAACGGATCGCCCCATTCATATGGTTTGGTCGAATACTCCCGCTCATGGCCCGAACCGGTCTGCTGGAGTTCATGGCGACCCATGCGGTCGCGGTCCAACTTGGAGAACAGGTCGCCCAGCGCGTGCTGGCCAATGCGACGAATCGCCCGCGGCGTCAGCTCGTACTTGCCTTCTTTGTTGGCGATGAGTCCCGCCTCTTCCAGCATTCGAGCCAGTTCGGCCATCTGCTCCAGGCTGTTGGCCGCATCGTCGCCCAACAACTCCCGTGCCCGATCCACATCCACCTCGGCCAGGGCACCGGGGTTGGAGGTTCCCCGCAACAGGTTTTCGAGCTGCTGAAGATCCCCCATCTCGTTCATGATCTGTTGGGCCTGACCCATGTTGAGCGGATCGAAGCCGGAGAAGTCGTATTGGTTCTGCCACCCGGCATCAGGGAACATCCGCTGCAGGTTCTGACCCAATTGGTCAACCTGCCACTGCAAATCCATGTCCTCCAACAGTTGATTGGACAGGTCCTGCAGTTGCGCCCGCTGCTCAGGCGTCATGGAGTTGAGCATGGCCTGGGCGGCCGCCATGCGCTGCGCCATGACCTCCAGGAGTTCCTCCAGTGACTGCGGGTTCTCCGGGAAGAAGTCACCGAACTCTTCCATGAAGGAGTCGAAGTCCGGGTTCTCACCGTTCTGACGCTGCTCCAACATGTCGTTGAGTGCCGCCATCATGTCCTTCATGCGGGCCATCTGTTCCGGCGACATCTGGTCCACGCCTTCAGACACCTGGTCCACATAGTTCTGCATCAACTGTTGGCGAAGTTGTTCGGTCAGCTCCTCAAATCGCTGTTGGGCTTCGGCCGAGGTGAAGTCGTACTGCTGCAGACTTTTGACCTGACCGGCCAGATCGTTGGGCAGCATGTCCAGGTGGAAGTTCTTCTCGGTGGTTGAGGAAGCGGTGATCTCCTGGCGACGCTCATCTCCGGATTTGCGGGCCTGCTCGAGCAACTCCTCAAGAGCGGCCCGCTCCTGTTCGACGACCTCGCGGAGCTCTTTGGAGATTTCGTCGTAGACGCCGCCCAGGTCATACTGGGCCTCCCGGTCCTGCTGTTCCTGCCGGAGCTGGTCAAGGATTTCCCGCAAGCCCTGGATACGTTCGCCGTCCTTGTCAAACCCCTGCTGCATGAGGTTGCGAAGCGCGCTGTTGGGGTCGCCGTGGTAGAGCAGATCGTCGGCGAGTTCGGCAAACAAGTCGTTGGCACTTACATCGAAACCCCGCTGAGTCCCATCCCAGCGTGAGTATGCCCACTCGTTCTGCTGGCGTTTGCGGCGACGACGAAATCTGCGAAGTGGCATACATCAACCGTAGGGCAGACTGTGACCATGTTGATCCGCTCAGCTGTGCCCGATGACGTTTCCGCAATCGTTGATCTTTGGGAGCGCAACGGTATGGGCGGCGGAGCAGCCGTGGGCCGGCAAGAGATCCTCACCCGACTCGAAGTCGAGGACGACTACTTCCTGGTTGGCGTTGAGGCCGGTGTTCTCATTGCGTCGGCCATGGGGTGCTACGACGGCCACCGCGGGCACGTGAAGCGGGTGGCCGTGCGCCCGGACTGCGCCGGTCGGGGTCTGGCTCGGCAACTCATGGCCGAACTGGAGCAGCGATTCCAGCGGGACGGCATCACCAGGTTGAGACTGCAGGTTTGGGCCGACAACGAGCGGGGCGGCCACTTCTGGGAAGCCGCCGGCTGGACCGAACTCGACCAGATTCGCTACTTCACGAAGGATCTCAGCTGACATGGGCTGACTTCAGTTTGGATCATTGTTGGCACCGCTCATGTGGTACCCCGCCCTGAAATCCCTGCCGTTCTCGTCTTCGCAGAATGCACGTCCACAACCGCAGTCGGTGACTGTGCCCCCAACCCGACCTCGCGATCTTCTACCATCAGGGCCGTGTGCGCCCAAACGTTCCATTACACAACCAGCAACGGGACTGACCAATCCCCGTTCTCGTCGCCCCCGGGGCGCCGCGGCCGCCTTGTGCACGCCGCGGCCATCCTCGGCGCGCTTGCGCTGACCGCGACCTTTGTCATCACTGTTCTGACCGCTACGGCCGGTCCGGCCAGCGCACAGATCGTCTGTGCCGGTGACTCGCTTTCGATGAGCGCCAGCCCCAACCCCGCAACCGTCGGACAGCCGGTCACGGTCACTTTGAGCTTGAGCCAGGACCCCACCTGCTCCGGCGCTTCCCCGTTCCAGTACTCCATTGGCACCTCCGCCGGTCTCACCGTCTCCGGTTCATCCGCCAGCACCAGCAGTGCCTTCACGGTGACACCGAATGCGGTCGGAACCGCATCGATCACCGGCGTGGTCACCTATTTCGCCATCGATGCCAACGGTGTGGAAACTGATGGCAGTGCATCATCATCGGTGGGCCTGACCGTCAATGAACAAGCGCCACCAACGCCAACGCCGCTGCCCACGGCGACGTCGGAGGCGACGGCCACGCCGACCATCACTCCCACACCGGTAGCGGCGACAACCACGCCGACTTCGACCACGCCGTCGGTCACCCCCACCGCCGGTGCCGCCGCCACCCCGACCGTGACCGCAACGCCCACCACAGTTTCGACCACCACCACGCCAACGGTGGTTACAACCCCAACGGTCGCAACAAGCGTGACTCCCACCGCTTCGCCCGCCGTCAGCGTTACGGCCACCGTTTCGCCCAATACGGCCATGACCCCGCTGCCGGCCGGCGGCGTCAGCGCGACCTCCACCCCACAACCAACCACGACGCCAACCGCCGGACCGTCCCCAACGCCGTCGCCAACTGCAACCACCGGACCGAGCCCAACCCCGGCGGCAACCACCGAACCCACCGCCACGACCGAGGCAACCACCGAAGCCACCGCGGAGCCGTCACCCACCGAAGAAGCCGACGAGGACGAAGACGAGAACACCGACGAGGAAACGGAAGAGGAGCCGACCGAGGAGCCCACCGCAGCCGCGGTGCCAACCATTGCCCCCCTCAACACCCCCGAGCCGTCGCCCACAGTCGTCGAGACCGACACCGAGAGCGTCGTGGTTCCGCCGACGGTGACGGCCACCGCCGCACCGACACTGATCCCGGTTTCAACTCCCGTTGAGGAAGCCGACGGGGGCGGCGGTCGCTCGATTCAGTTCTGGCTTGGCCTCCTTCTCGCGTTGGGTGCGGCCGCGGCGGGTGCCTACACGCTCTGGCGTGACCGAGGCGACGACCCCCCTGATGAGAACTACCTGTATCAGGAGCAGTACTGACCGCCCCGCCCTCAGCCCCATGGCCCCACTCCATCCGCTGGGGCACCACATCGTCATCGTTGCAAGCCGAAGGTTCGGCCCCGGCCGCCGACTGGTCAGCCTGGGAACATGACCGCAAGGCCCCGGCCAGCCAGGACGGTTCGGGATTGGCGCATGACTTTGCCGACGACTTTGCCCTGTTGGCGCAGCTTGGCCTGACCGACATTCGACTGACGTTGGAGTGGGCTCGGCTGGAGCCTGAGCCGGGGCGCATCGACCGCGCCGCCTTCGACCGGTATCACGACATCGTCCGAGCAGCCCGAACGGCGGGCCTGGCCCCATGGCTCACCTTGCACGCCACGTCTCTGCCGGGATGGTTCAACGAAGACGAGCGAGGGTTCCGTGATCAACGCAGCCGTGAACGATTCTGGCTGCCGCACGTGGATCGATGCGCCGAACACTTTGGCACATTGGCCGAAGGATGGATTGCGGTGGAGGATCCCATTGGTTGGGCGCTGCGCGGCTACCACCTTGGCAACCGGCCGCCCGGACGCCGTGACCCCCAACTGTTCCGCGATGCGGTCGAAGGCGCACTCGAGGCTGACCACGTCGCCGCCCAACTTCTGGCCCGCGGCCACGCCACGACCATGGCGGTTCGCGGCGTGCCGACCATCTTTGCCGCCGGCGAGGCCCCCACCTCAGATGACACGCAAAATCATGTGAAGTGGTGGGCCGCGTTCCTCTTTGATATCTGGGCTGACGTTCTGGACTCAGGCGAGTTGGCGATCCCCGACGTTGGCATCCGCATCCGCCCGGAATGGGTGGACGACTTTGACTTCATTGGCTTGAACTTTGATCATCCCATCGGCGTGACCGAGACCGGTGGCCTGGCCCCCTACCCGGCAAGCGGGCGACGCTCCGACACCGGCTTTGTTCCCCTTCCCGAAGAACTGGGAGTCCTCCTGGAACGGATGACTGACCGCCTGCCAAATCGTCAGTTCATGATCTCCGCCAACGGCGTCAGCACCACTGACGACGAATGGCGCGAAGAGCTGCTTCGGGACACGGTTTCGGTTCTGGAGAGCCTCAAAGCCGATGGGCTTCCGCTGGCCGGGTACTTCCATGACACCGGGATTGACGGCTATGAACTTCGAGCTGGCTTTGAGACCCAGCGGGGGCTGATCGACCGCGATCGCAACATCAAAGGCAGCGGGCACTACCTGGCCTCGTTGCTCGCACCTACCTGAACACCCGCTGACCTTTCGCCCAACCGGTACGGTGCCGACCGTGCCTCCACCTCAATCGCCTTCTCGGAAGTGGGAAGCGTTTACGGCGGTCGGATCCTGCTACTTCGTAACCGTCATCACCACGAGCTTCTCGCTCCTGGCGCTTCCGGCGATCGCCGAGGAGTACGGCGTGACGCTGCGGACGGTGGGCTGGGTCGTCATTGTCGAGTCATTGATCGTGGCCGCATTTCTCCTGCCATTCGGCCGACTCTCCGACATCGTCGGACGTCACCGAACGCTTCGAGTTGGCGTCGTGTTGTTTGGTCTGGGGCTGGCACTCACCGGATTTGCACCATCGTTCATCGTTCTGATCGGCGCGAGGATTGTCACCGCGTTTGGAAACACGCTCATGCAGGCTGTCGGCACCGGCATCCTGGTCGCCGCGTTCCCCGAGGAACAACGCGGGCTGGCACTGGGTGCGCAGACCACCGCGGTGGCGATGGGCGCTGCGCTCGGACCGTTACTCGGTGGGCTCCTTCTCGATCAGGTCGATTGGCACGTGCTGTTTCTCTGTCTGGCCGTACTCGCTGCGTTGACCTTGGTGGTCGTGCATCGCTCGCTGGGCGCAGACCCGGTGAGCGACCCATCGCCGATCGGGCCCTTTGACCGAGCTGGGGCGGTGCTGGCGGCGACCTTCATCACCGTTTTTGTTCTGGCGCTCAACGACCCGTTCGGCTTTGGGCTCACCTCGCCATTGACGATCGTGGGCGCCCTCATGGCGGCCGGGTTGGGGTTTGCATTCGTCCGGGTTGAACTGGCCCATGATTCGCCGATGCTCGACCTCCGGCTGTTCCGTCTGGGTGCGTTCCGGCGAGCGGTCATCATCCGGTTGTTGGCGTTCATCGCGTCGACGACGGTCCTGTTTCTCGTCCCGATCTACCTGATTGGCATTCGCCAGATGACAACGCGCATCGCCGGAGTGCTCCTTGCCCTGTATGCGGTGGGCATGATCGTCGGAGCACAGATATCGGGGCGGGTCTATGACCGGTTGGGTCCCCGGCTGCCCATCCTCGTCGGACTGACATTGCAACTTGCGGTACTCGCACTGGTCGCAACATTGGGTGAGGGGTCACCAGTGGCGCTCATCGCGTTGGTAACCATCGGAAACGGTCTTGGGCTGGGCCTCTGGAACGTGCCGGCCAACAGCGTCATGATGGGCGCAATGCCAAAGACCTCCTTCGGCGTTGGGGGCGCGTTCACCAACGTGACCCGGACGGTCGGGAGCGTGGTTGGTCAGGCGGGGGCCACCGCAGTGGTGGCCGGGGTGATGGCTGCACGGGGCTTCGACGTCCCGCTTGGCGAGGTTGCCGAAACAAGCGGTGCGAGCGGCGCATTCATCGAGGGGTGGCGAGCGACATACATCGTCGCCGCCGTGGTCACGCTGGTTGCCATCGCGGTCGCATTGCGCCTGACCTCCGGCGCCGACCGACCAACTGAGGTTTCCAGGTAGCTAGCTGATGTTTGAGATGCCGCCGCTGACCGGCAGCACCGTCCCGGTCAGATACGCGCCGGCCCGTGAGGCCAGGTAGATGGCGGCGCCAGCCATGTCATCGGGAGCGCCGATGCGACCCATGGGAACGCTGGCGGCCACCGCCGCCGCGCCAGCTTCATCAGCCAGCGCAAACGCCATCATTCTGGATTCGAAGGGACCGGGTGCAATCGCGTTCACCGTGATGTTGTCCCCACCAAGCTTGGCGGCCAGGTGACGCGTGAGATGATGAACCGCCGCCTTGGACGCACCGTAGGCAAAGGAGTCCATGCTCGGCACCTTGAGTCCGTCCACCGAACCAATGTTGATGATGCGAGCGTGATCGTCGTCGGTGGCCGCGGCCCGAAGGTGGGGAAGCAGGACCTGCGTGAGCTGAAACACTCCGCGAACGTTGGTGTTCATCACCTTGTCCCAGCCTTCGGACGGGTATTCGTCGATGGGCGCCCCCCAGGTGGCTCCCGCGTTGTTCACCAGAATGTGCACCGTGTCGGTGATTTCGGAGATGGCGGCGCCCAGCGCCGCACATCCTTCGGGGGTTGAAACGTCGCCCGGAATCGAATGCGCTTCGCCAAACCTGCTCAGCTTCTCGGCCGCGGCCGCCGAGGCTTCTGCTTTGCGAGCGCTGAGGATGACCCGGTCGGCGCCGGCTTCCAGCAGCCCCTGGGCGATCATGAAGCCGATCCCCCGACTGCCGCCGGTGACCACCGCCGTCTTTCCATTCAGGCCGAAGAGTTCGACCAATCGATTGGTCGACGGCATTACTGCCGTCCCCGGTAAATTGCGCCGCCTTTGGCGACATCCTTGTTGAGTCGTTTGCCGAGGTGGAGCCCTTCGAGAATGAACTCGACCGCCGACGCCACCAGCGGCGCCGACTTCAGTTCGTCTCCCTCAAAGCCCAGTGAGGTGAGCGCGCTCTTCAGCGCCGGCATCTTCTTGACCGCTTTGACGTAGTCCTCGTCCGGTACATCGGCGCCCGCGTTGACAACAGCGCCTTCCTCAAAGGCTTCGACAATGTCGGAGACCTGCGTTGGGTCGAAGGACTCCTTGAACACCTGCAACAGCGCAGCCTTGCGAAGGTGGTCGATGACCTCGGCGTCACGATCCTCGTCCATCGTGTCCACTTCGATCTTGCCCATGGTTGAGCCGGTGAGCGAGTCCAGGTCCACCACCCTCGGCACCGCGAGCGTGCCGCCCTGTTTGAGGGTTCGACGGACCGCCGACGCCATCAGCGTCTCGTAGTTGGCAATACTCAAGCGCACCGAGACGCCCGACCGTTGGTTGACGTGCGGGCTCTGACGAGCCAGATGCGTCATGGTCACGATGATTTCGGCCATGAAGTCCGGTACATCCAGGGTGATACCCGGCGCCTCGAATGGCTCGGCCTCCTGGTCGACGATGTCCAGTTCGATGTCGATCTCTTTCGGATAGTGCGTGCGGATCTGGGAACCGAAACGGTCCTTGAGCGGGGTGATGATTCGGCCCCGGTTGGTGTAGTCCTCGGGGTTGGCCGAAGCGAAGAGCATGAGGTCCAACGGCAGTCGCACCTTGTAGCCGCGGACCTGCACATCCCGTTCCTCCAGAACGTTCAACAGACCAACCTGAATGCGTTCGGCGAGGTCGGGCAATTCGTTGATGGCGAAGAGGCCGCGATTGGTTCGCGGCACCAGGCCGTAGTGCAGCGTGAGTTCGTCGGACAGGTAGCGACCTTCGGCCACCTTGATGGGATCGACCTCACCAATGAGGTCGGCAATTGAGGTGTCCGGTGTCGCCAGCTTCTCCGCGAAGCGGCTGTCCCTGTGCACCCATGAGATTGGGGTGTCGTCGCCCGCCTCAGCCACCGCGTCTTTGGCATGGCGGGAGATGGGGTTGTAGGGATCGTCATTGATTTCGCTGCCGGCGACGATGGGCATCCACTCGTCCAGCAATCCGGTGAGCGAGCGGATCATGCGGGTCTTGGCCTGGCCGCGTTCACCGAGGAACACGACGTCGTGACCGGCAAGAATCGCGCACTCGAGCTGGGGGATGACCGAATCCTCGTACCCCATGATCTGTTCAAAGAGCGGTTCACCTGCTGCGATGCGAGTGACGGCGTTCTGGCGAATCTCCTCTTTTACCGGTCGGGACTCCCATCCACTGGACCGGAGCGCTCCAAGTGTCTGCGGCTGGTCGGCGGGCGGCGAGGGCGAGACGATGGTCATTGGAGCAATGTAGGCGCGCCGCACGGGGTCACCGACATCGGCTGAGGGGGAGAAACGGGACAGGTCCAGTTCACGCGTGGCTGGGGCCGCGTGCTTCCGATTGAATGGATCTCATGAACCCGGCTTCCGACTCAGACCTCGAACCCATTGCCGCCGTCATCGACCTCGATGACCCCGACGCTGCCGTCCTCGATGCGCTACGCAGCACCTACGCAATCCACGAACTGGCGATCGAGGACGCATACGAAGCCCACCAACGCCCAAAGCTGGAGCTCTTCGGTCCGGTGATCTCTCTCGTGATCAAGACCACCGAGTACGACGATGTGAACGAACAGATCGACTTCGGCGAGCTGCTGATGTTGATCGGGAGCGATTTTCTGATCTCGGTACGGCATGGCCACGCAACCGGACTCCCTTCGACACTTGACTTTCTGCCGGACGATCGCCGCTTTCTCACCCCGGTCGCAGCCGCTCATCGCGTCGTCGATTTCGTCACCGATCAGTACGAACCGGTGATGGCGGCAGTCGAGTTCGACGTCTATGAAATCGAACGCGATGTGTTCTCCGCCGACCGCACGAACCCGGCCGAGCGGATCTACCGGCTGAAGCGTCAAGTGCTTGAGTTACGCCGCAACGTCGGACCGTTGCTACCAGCGCTCGATCGGCTTGCCAATGACTCGAAACTCGGTATCGGCGAGGAGTTGCAGCGGTACTACCGTGATGTTGAGGACCACCTGCGTCTTCTCGTTGGGCGGATCGAACAGACCGATGCGCTCCTCACCGATGTGCTGAACGCAAACCTTGCCCACATCAGTGTCCAGCAGAACGCGGACATGCGACGCATGTCCGCATGGGCCCTCATCTTTCTGGTCCCGACACTGCTCGCCGGAGTCTGGGGCATGAACTTTCAGGACATGCCGGAGATCCATTGGAGCTTCGGCTACCCAGCAGCATTGGCGATCATGGTTGTCGCTTCCGGGGGTCTCTACGTTCGCCTGCGGAAGGCGGGTTGGCTTTGAAGGTACATTTGGTCATCAGGTAGACATCTCAGGAAGGACCAAACTTGTGAGAATCGTCAAGCGAGTGTTGACCAGAATTCGGGCGTGGCTCAGCAAGCCTGCGGCCCCGCCACTACCTCCCAGCGAGGAGCTGGAGTTGGAACGTGAACGGCGTCGGGGGGTCGTTGGCGGACCGTGAGGGGTGAGGCCGCGTCGCCTCGACGGATCTGTTTCAGCGCCTGCGGCGAAACAGAACTTCCCGGAACCCGACCATCATCTGGGGGCCGGCAGCGCCAGTTGCGCCGAAATGACTTCGCCAAGGCGGACCGCTTCCTGTTCGTCATCGGGTCCTTCGACCATCGTTGGATCGCCAACCCGAACCGTGATGACCGGGCGGTCAATCAGCGACTTCCACCGAGGCCAGCGGCCTTTGGGCCACACAAATTCGGTTCCGTCAACCGATATGGGAACCATGGGCCGCTCCGCACTGCGGGCAATACGGGCGATACCCGCCTTCACCGGTCCAAGCTCAGCCGGCTCGTTGGGGTTGTAGTACAACCCGCCTTCGATCATGACCATGATGCTGGCTCCCGATCGGAGCGCTTTGGCCGCCGTCTCGGTGGCGCCTCGACCTTCGACCACGATCACGCCCGCCTTGCGCGCGATCTTGGCCAGTGGACCCGGCAGAAACGACTTCTTGAAGAGAATGCTGGGCTGAACACCAAGGCGGTGGAAGGCCGCCATGCCAACCACCAGGTCCGCCAGGCTGCGGTGATTGGCACCCGCAACAAAGGAGCCGATATCGGCCAGGTCCAGTCGGCCGAGCACGTGAAGATCGGCGAAGCGGCTGGTCATCATGTGCGCCGTCGCGCAAAGTCGGGCAAGGAAACGTTCCTGCGAAGTCACCGTTCAAGGCTACGGATGCGACCGCGCATCTGGCACCGGTAGTTTGAGGTCCATGCTTCACGGCGAGGTCGACATCTCCAACACTTCGTGGGTCATGGCCGAAGCAAACGAGTCCGACCGCCGCGCCTTCATTCACGCCGATTTCGATACCGCCGACTGGCGACCGGCAGCGGTGCCCGGCCATTGGCAGGCCGAACCGACCTTTGAGCTGCAGGGCGGACCCGTCCTGTATCGAACCCGACTGTCACTCAATCCGCAGGCTGGCCAACGGCACTGGCTGGTCTTTGACGGCATCCATCACCAGGCCGATGTGTGGTTTGACAGTCGCTACCTGGGCCCGACCGAAGCCAGCTTCGTTCGCCATCAGTTCGAAGTCACGTCCGATGTTGAGACGGCGCCCAGCGACGCTGGTTCCACTATCCACGTTCTTGCCGCGGAGGTGGCAGCCAATGCACCCGGCGCGCCGGGCAAACCGACGCGCGACATCGTCGGCGTGTGGGGCGACGCCGAAACCGTGGGGCCCGAATGGACCGCCGGCGGCATAACCGGGCCGGTGACCGTGGTCCACACCGGTCCGGTCCGGTTGTGGAACATGCGTATGGTCTGCTCGGACACCTCCACCCAACGAGCGACCATCAGCTGCGGTGCGCAGCTGCTCAGCCAATCAGCACGCGACGTGTCGCTGATAACCACCGTGACCGGGCCGGACGGTCAGATCTGTCAGAGCACGGTGCAGACCCACCATCTGACCCAGGGCGCAACAACGGTCGAATGGCAGGTCGACGTTGACCAGCCCGAGTTGTGGTGGCCGCGGCAACTGGGCTCGCAACCGCTGTACAACGTGGCCGTCTCAGTGCTGTGCGACGGCGCGGTGTCCGATGATGAACGCCGGCCCGTGGGCCTCCGGGCCATCGAGTTCAACAAGTACCAGTTCTCCATCAACGGTCAGCAACTTTTCCTCAAAGGCGCCAACTACTGGCCCACCGACCGGGCGTTGGCCAACTGTGCGGCGTCCAAGATTGCCGCCGACGTTGCTTCCGCCATCGAACTGAACCTTGATCTGCTACGCGTGCACGGCCACGTCGGCCGGCCGGAACTGTACGAAGAAGCAGACCGACAAGGCCTGCTGATATGGCAGGACTTCCCGTTGCGGGGGCCGGCGGCTCGGGGGATACGCGACAAAGCGAAAGGCCAGGCTGAGCACCTGGTGTATCGGCTTGGCCACCATCCAAGCGTGGTGGCCTGGTGCGCTCACGACGACCCCGCCGGGACCAGCCGCCGACCTGACCGGAAAGCATCGGCCATGTCGTCGGCAAAGAACACGCTCGCCCAACAACTCCCCAGTTGGAACAAGTCGGTGCTCGACCGGGCCGTCAGTTCATCGATTGAGAAGCTGGACGCCAGCCGGCCGATCATCAGTCGGTCCGGAATGTGGCCCAGTCCCCCGCTGTTCGACAGCACCGACACGCACCTGTGGTTTGGGTGGGCGGCCGGCCGCGGTCGGGACCTGGTCGCGCTTGCCCGCAACCTCCCGCTGATGGTTCGGTGGGTCTCGGCGTTCGGGGCGCAGTCGGTTCCAACCGACGCCAACTTCTGTGGGGCCCATCGCTGGCCTGATCTTCATTGGAGCGAACTTCAAGGGGCGTGGGGCTTGGACCGTCGCGCCATGGCCGCCTACGTCCCCACCCAAGATCATGAGTCCTTTGATTCTTGGGTCGAAGCCACCCAGGCCTACCAAGCCACCTTGTTGCGGCGCCAGATCGAGCTGTTGCGCACGTTGAAGTACAACCCAACCGGCGGCTTCTGCTTCAGCGCGTTTGCCGATTGTCGACCGGCGATCTCCTTTGCCATCGCCGATCACAACCGGCGGCCCAAAGCCGGCTGGCAGGCGGTGAAGGATGCCTGCGCATCGGTCATCGTCACCGCCGAGCGACTACCCACGGGAATGGCTCCGGGTCATGCGTTGACGGTGGAGATGCACGTGGTCAACGACCGCCATGAGGCCCTTCCGGTCCATATCCTCACCGCCAAACTCGGGTGGGGTGACAACGAGCACCACACCTGGACATGGCGCGGGCTGATTCCGGCCGACAGTGTTCAGCGCATTGGTCGGTTGGACTGGATTGCGCCCAACACGCCGGGGCCGGTCACCCTTGATTTGACGCTCACGCACAAGGCAACCGGCGAGGTCGTTGCCCACAACAGCTACCAGACCCGTATCGCCCGCTGATTTTCGGTCCCATCGGCGGTGCCAAAGGCCACATCTTCATTGCTGGTTGAAGGTGTACCGGGTCGGTTTGGGCAGCTAGCGTGGAACCAGACCGAGTAACAAAAGCAGTACTTCGATACCGCATTCCCCATACCCACTACAGAAAGAGCAACGGAGCTCCTCGTGGCCCAGACCCTGACCCCGCAGAAGCAGTCACCGGCACCGCTTCGCAAACCACCGAAGAAACTCCCCTACCCACTGAATCTCATGCAGACCGCAGTGGGGCGCAAGTGGGTCATGGCGCTGAGCGGGATTGGACTGATTGGCTTTGTTCTGGCCCACATGGCCGGCAACCTGAAGATCTATCAGGGCGAGGAAAAGTTCCGGGACTATGCGGAGGTCCTGCGGGAGATCGGCGAGCCCGTCATCCCGCATGGTTGGTTCCTCTGGATTCTGCGTTTTGGCCTGATTGCCATGTTCTTCGTTCACATCTACGCCGCCATGTCGTTGACGCAGATGGCACGGTCTTCCAATGGCGGGTCCACCATCTCCGGCAACAAGAGCTACGCCGGCTCCCAGGACTTCATCGCCGCCAGCTACGCCAGCCGCACCATGCGCTGGACCGGCCCCATCATCCTGCTGTTCCTGGTCTGGCATTTGATGGACCTGACCTGGGGCTGGGTCAACCCCGACTTCGTCAAAGGTCAGCCGTACAACAACCTTGAAGCGTCGCTGTCCAGCCTGCCAATCGCCATCATCTACATCGCGGCCAACATCGCCCTGGCAATTCACATCTACCACGGCACCTGGAGCCTCTTTGCGAGTCTCGGCATCACCGGTTCCAAGATCAATCTGTTCCGTAAGCCGCTGGCGGCCGGCCTGGCAGCGCTCATTCTGGTGGGCAACCTGAGCTTCCCACTTCTTACCCAATTGAACGTCATTGACGAACAACCGCTGGTTGCCGTCATCGAGGGAGCAACCAAATGATCGGTCAACTTGATTCCCGACTCCCCAAAGGGTGGGAGACCAACATTGCGGACGCGTGGACCAACCACAAGTTCGACATGAAGCTGGTCAACCCGGCCAACAAACGCAAGTTCGACGTCATCGTCGTGGGAACCGGTCTGGCCGGTTCGTCCGCCGCCGCAACCTTGGCCGAGCTTGGCTACAAGGTGAAGGCCTTCACCTTCCATGACAGTCCTCGTCGCGCACATTCCATCGCTGCGCAGGGCGGCATCAACGGCGCCAAGAACTATCAGAACGACGGCGACAGCGTTTACCGACTGTTCTATGACACGGTCAAAGGCGGCGACTACCGCAGCCGGGAGGCCAACGTCCACCGCCTGGCCGAAGTCAGCGTTGACATCATCGACCAGGCCACCGCGCAGGGCGTGCCTTTCGCCCGCGACTACGGCGGCCTTTTGGACAACCGATCCTTCGGTGGCGCGCAGGTCAGCCGCACCTTCTACGCCCGCGGCCAGACCGGCCAGCAGCTGCTGATTGGCGCCTACTCCGCGCTGATGCGTCAGGTGTCATTGGGCACGGTTGAGCTGCACACCCGGACCGAAATGTTGGACCTGGTTGTCCACGACGGTGCTGCTCGTGGCATCGTCTGCCGGGACGTGATCTCGGGCGAGATCACCTCGCACTCCGCGCACGCCGTGGTGCTGGCAACCGGTGGCTACGGCAACGTCTACTACCTGTCCACCAACGCCATGATGTGCAACGTGACCGCTGCGTGGCGCGCCCACCGCAAAGGCGCCCTGTTTGCCAACCCGTGTTACACCCAGATTCACCCAACGTGTATTCCTTCAAGCGATGAGTTCCAGTCGAAGCTGACGCTGATGTCAGAGTCGCTCCGTAACGACGGCCGCATCTGGGTGCCGCAGCAGTTCAGCGAAACCCGGGCCGCCGGCGACATCCCCGAAGGCGAACGCGATTACTACCTGGAACGCAAGTATCCGGCGTTCGGCAACCTGGTCCCCCGCGATGTTGCGTCCCGCAACGCCAAGACGGTGGTGGACGAAGGTCGCGGCGTCGGCGCCCTACAGAACGGCGTGTACCTGGACTTCGCCGATGCCATTGCCCGAGACGGCAAGGACACCATCGCCGCCAAGTACGGCAACCTGTTTGACATGTATCAGCGCATCACCGGCGAGGATCCCTACTCCCAGCCCATGCGTATCTATCCCGCCACCCATTACACGATGGGCGGCCTCTGGGTGGACTACGAACTGCAGAGCAACGTTCCCGGACTCTTTGTCCTGGGCGAAGCCAACTTCAGTGATCACGGGGCCAACCGGCTGGGTGCGTCCGCACTCATGCAGGGCTTGGCCGACGGCTACTTCGTGCTGCCGTACACGATTGGCAACTACCTGGCCGATCAACTGGGCGACGCACCAATGGACGCCCGCGATGAGGCCTTTGTGACCTCGATGACCGAAGTGCAACAGCAGACCGATTGGTGGTTGTCGATCAAAGGCACCAAGTCGGTGGACTACTACCACCGGGAGCTGGGCAAATTGGTGTGGGACTACATCGGCATGTCCCGCAATCAGAACGGTCTGGAAAAGGCCATCAGCGAAATCCCGGCGCTCAAAGAGGAGTTCCACAAGAACGTACGGGTGCTCGGTTCGGCCAACACGCTCAACCAGTCGCTGGAGAAGGCGGCGAGGGTGAACGACTTCTTCGAGCTTGCTGAGCTCAAGGCCCGGGACGCGCTGCATCGTCAGGAATCAGCTGGCGGTCACTTCCGTGAGGAGTACCAGACACCTGAAGGCGAGGCCCAACGTGACGACGACAACTTCAAGTACGTGGCCGCGTGGGAGTGGGCCGGTGACGGCACTCCGCAGAACCTGCACAAAGAAGAGCTGGACTTCAAGTACGTGAAGCTGACCCAGCGTTCGTACAAGTAGTTCGCACCCGTCCGCAGCCGAGATACCGAGACAAGAGAGCACAAGTTAACCATGGGATCAGGAATGGGTCACGACCTCAACCTCACACTCCGAGTGTGGCGACAAGAGGGCCCCAATGACCGAGGTCGCTTCGAGACCTACAAGCTGGACAAGATCAGCACCGACGCCTCCTTCCTGGAGATGATGGACGTGCTCAACGAAGGCTTGATCGAGAACGGTGAAGAGCCGGTCATCTTTGAGAGCGACTGCCGCGAGGGCATCTGCGGGACGTGCAACCTGATGATCAACGGGCGGGCGCATGGACCCCAGAAGGGCACCGCCACCTGTCAGCTCCACATGCGGGAGTTCAGCGACGGCGACGAAATTGTGATCGAACCGTGGCGAGCAGCGTCGTTCCCCATCATCCGGGACCTGGCCGTGGACCGCAGTCCGCTCGACGCCATCATCAACGCTGGCGGGTTCATCTCGGTATCCACCGGTTCGGCCCCGGACGCCAATCTCACTCCCGTTCCCAAGGCCGCCGCCGATTCGGCCTTCGACGGCGCCGCATGCATTGGCTGTGGCGCCTGCGTGGCCGCATGCCCCAACAGCGCAGCCCAGTTGTTCACCTCGGCCAAGGTCCAGCATCTCAACCTGTTGCCGCAAGGTCAGGCGGAACGCTGGCAACGCACCGAAGCCATGGTGGAGACCATGGAGCAGTTCTTCGGCAGCTGCACCAATCATGGTGAGTGCCACGAGGCCTGCCCCAAAGAGATCCCGCTGGACTTCATTGCGTGGACCAACCGGGATTACCTCAAGAGCAAGCGCAAGAACCGCAAGCTGGCCGGTCAGGGCTGACCGAGAGCCGTTTCCAGCGGCGGCTCGGCACACTGAGATCATGGCTGTTGAACAGATCTTTGAGATGTCCGCGGCGGATGCACTGGATTTGATTGCCGAAGAAGTGGCAGCAATGGATTCAGAAATTGTGATTGAACGGTCGGACAATCGCATCGAATACCTCTTACCCAAGCGCCTGTTGGGCGTGGGTCCCAAGAAGATGACGAGCGAAGGCGTGATCGAAGCGTCTGCAATGCCCGGAGAAGATGGCGCCTGCCAGATTCGGATGACCAACGTTGATGCTTCACCGTGGCTGTACCGCCGCGTCAGCGAGTTCATCGTCCATCGATCGCGCGGCGCGCGTCTGGCCGAAGAGGCTCGCAAAGACAGCCCATTCAGCCGAGAGGCGATGTGGGGCATCGGTGCCGAAGGCGGCATGGATGGCATGGGTCCGTTGATGGGCGGCAAAGGCGGCAGGG
>Ga0209187_1000525_pt1 | contig 63481 bp, 52 predicted proteins | sample BantaG_FD_187430 | JGI IMG/M metagenome (GOLD analysis project Ga0209187, IMG submission 187430) | Marine algal microbial communities from Bantry Bay, Ireland - BantryBay_4 metaG (SPAdes) (version 2) | ecosystem: Host-associated > Algae > Red algae > Unclassified | place: Bantry Bay, Ireland...
TCGGCTGGTGGGTAACTCATATTCCAATTAAATGTATTTGACCCTTGTTCCGGCTCAATTTTATAGGCTTTTTCTTCGGCGTGATTGGAAAATTCGCTGATTAATTCCTTATTTGAATCATATATTTCAATTACCAAAGTATCTTCTTTCTCTAATTCATTTTTCAAAAAATAATACACATTTACACCGCCCGGATGATTCGTTCCTGCACCTACGGGGTCTTTCGCTTGCCTGCCTTGCATACGATAACTCGCCTTTGGTGCAAATACGTGTAAATCCTTATTTTTCAATGAATTATCAATATCATAAAGCGGCGTGAGGTCGTCGATAATCCACAAACTACGCCCTTGTGTAGCGACAATCAGATTGCCCTCCTTGACCCTCAAATCCGTAATCGGTACTATCGGCAAATTCAATTGAAAAGGCTGCCAAGTTGCGCCGTCATTCCATGAAATATACATGCCCGATTCCGTTCCTGCGTACAACATGCCTTGCTTATCGGGGTCGGCACGGAGGGCGCGGGTGAAGTGTCCAGCATCAATGCCCGTGTCGATTTTGCGCCATGTTTTGCCGTAATTTTCGGTCTTGTAGAGGTAGGGTTTGAAGTCGCCGAGTTTGTAGCGCGTACCCACGATGTAGCAACCGCCTTCGTTGAAAGGGTCGGGTTCGAGGTTGTTAATCATCGTCCATTGGGGCAGTGCGGGCGGGGTGACATTTTGCCAATTTTTGCCGCCGTCTGTCGTCAAATGTACGAGTCCGTCGTCGCTGCCTGTCCAAATTACGCCTTCTTTTAGGGGCGATTCGTCAGCCGCAAAAATGGTGCAGTAATACTCCACACTCGTATTGTCTTTGGTAATCGGACCGCCCGAAGAACCTTGTTTTGTGGTGTCATTTCGCGTGAGGTCGGGGCTGATGACCTGCCAAGATTGTCCCTTGTCGCTGGAGACGTGGAGGTGGTTGGAAGCGGTATATAATTTCGTCGCATCGTGCCGCGAAAAGAACAAAGGGAAGTTCCACTGAAAGCGATATTTCATGTCTTCCACGCCATGTCCCATTGGATTGTTGGGCCAGACATTTATCGCAAGTGACTGGTCATTTTCGTGATTATATCGTTGAATATATCCATCGTAACAACCGCCGTAAACGAGGTCATTATTGGTCGGGTCGATGGCGATATGTCCGCACTCGCAGCCAGCTGTGCCCTCCCAATCGTCCTCATCAATCGTGCTGCCGGAGGTGCGGTGGGAGATTCTGACCGTCGAATTATCTTGTTGTGCCGCGTAGATTCTGTATGGGAAATGATTGTCCGTTGTCACGCGATAAAATTGGGCGGTGGGTTGGTTGTGATAAGTTGACCACGTATCGCCGCCGTCGTAGGTGACTTGTGCGCCGCCGTCGTCGCCGATAATCATGCGCTTGGGGTCTTCGGGCGCAATCCAGAGGTCGTGGTGGTCGCCGTGCGGGGCGTTTTTGGAAGCGAAAGTCTTGCCGCCGTCTTTGGATTTGTGGTAAGAGACGTTCATTACATATACTACGTCCTCATCATGCGTATCAGCGTAGATGCGGGTGTAGTACCAAGCACGCTGGCGCAAACTGCGGTCGTCGTTGAGTTTTTTCCATGTTTTTCCAGCATCGTCGGAGCGAAACAGACCGCCTTTTTCGTTTTCGATAATCGCCCATACGCGGTCAGAGTTGAGCGGACTGACCGCCACGCCCGAAATGCCCCAAATCCCTTCGGGCAAGCCTTCATTTTCGGAGATATTTGTCCACGTTTCGCCACTGTCGGTGCTTTTCCACAAGCCCGAACCCTCGCCACCGCTCGACATGCTGTACGGCGTGCGCTTCACACGCCAAGTACTCGCGTAGAGGTGTCGCGGATTGTTGGGGTCGAGTAGCAAATCGACTGCGCCTACTTCGTCGTTGACGTACAAAACCTTGCTCCAAGTCGTACCGCCATCGGTAGATTTGAACACACCACGCTGCGGATTGGGCGCGTACAGATTGCCCATGACCGCCGCATATACGATGTCAGGATTTTGCGGATGAATACGCAGTCGCGCAATGTGCCGCGACTCGGTCAAGCCCTTTTGTGTCCACGTCTTTCCCGCATCTTCTGACCGCCACACGCCGTAGCCGTAGGAGACGTTCCCACGCACAGTTTTCTCGCCACCACCGACATACATGACGTTGGCATCGGACGCCGCCACCGCTATCGACCCGACGGAACCACCGAAGTATCCGTCGCTGATGTTCGCCCAAGTGCGTCCGCCGTCTTGGGTCTTCCAAACGCCGCCGCCCGTCGCGCCAAAGTAGAATAGATTGGGCTTGCCGGGGACGCCAGCTACGGCGCAGGAGCGTCCGCCTCGGTAGGGTCCGATGTTGCGGTAGGTTATTGCGTTGTAGAGGGTTTGGTCTATTTGGGTTGTGGGGGTTTGGGTGCGGTTGCGTTTTTTGTTTTTTTGGGCGGGGAGTTGTAGGGTGAGGAGGGTGAGGAGGATGAGTATGGTGAATCTTTTCATAGTGTGAATTTACGTGATGTGGATACGTAAATTTAGGGATTTTTTTTATTTCTAATCTTCTTTGCTTTTCTAAAATCAATAGTCTTTTCATCAGGATAAGTCATGTATCTTATATCCTCAAAATCTAAAAATGGCAAAACATATCTTGACATACTCGCTCCACCATCGTGAATAGAGTTAGTTTGGTCAACAACTACGCTAAGTAGCTTCAATATCTCTTTATATCTATAATCCTCACTGTGTGAATAAAATGACCAGTAACAGTCATCTTCTTCATCTTTACGAAAAAGCCAAATTCCCTCATTTAAAACACATATTATTTTAACTAAAGGGTCAGTTTTATAATTTTCATCGTACTCAAAGTATCTTTCCAATTCAGTTTTATTTTTTAAATCAGAATCCAAAGCGAAATATACTGGTATCGGTCTAATCTCAATCGTCGGTACATATTCTTCAGAAAAAGGTGCTATTCGCTCTAATGCTTTGAGTCGCCTAAACTTACCCACCATATCTTTAACCTCTTTTGCTGTAGATGTAGTTTTTACTTCAAAAATAAAGCCGACAGTTTCGATGGGAAAAAACCAATTGTCATTAGATCCTTGAAAAAATATTGAAGGAAGTATTTTTTTATAAAATATAACTAAATCTGATTCACAAGATTGATTATTGTAGCTGTCAATAACCTTCCCATGCCCGATATCCCAATCAGAGGGAAGTAACTGACTAATCAATTTACCTAATCCACTCTCTCGAATACTGCCTTGCATCCCAAAATGCCCTACTTCTTTTGCAATTTCACTTTCTGCGATGAATGAGCTAATTCTTGACTCTAATAATTTTTTGAATATTTTATTTGGCATTTTTAAAAATATAATTCATTGATAATAAGGTTGTTAAAAAAATAGAAATTACAAAAAACTATTCTGTTGCATCAAGAAATACATAAATTTCCATTAGCCATTCTTTTTCCTTTCCTTCAGTGTGACCAAGCTGAACATCATTTGAAGCTACACTATACTTAAACTGGTACAAGCTATAAGCACCACGCTACAGGGAAAAACAACCATTTTTTGGCGAGGTGAGAAGGATTTTCTAATGTTATCTTAGACGGTTTCTAATCTTGATGTTCGTAGCCTAATTCTTCGTTTTTATTCCAAAAAGCCATAAACAAATCGACAACTGACCCTTTTTTTGTTATCCAATCTGCAACAATTTCGATAGCCATTTCCAAGTCCTCAATGTAAGCCATTCGTCCGTCGCTGCCTCTGATTCCTTTATCATTTTTTTTCGCACCTCTATTAATCAAAATGTTCTTTTCATCATATACTATTCTTCTTGCGCTTTCGTTCTCTTTTCCTTTAGGCAGGTTATCCTTCAAGAGTTTTGTCAGTCCTTTGTAGTAAAGTTGAAACTTCTCAGCGGGGTCATCAATTCTTTTGTCGAGTAGTTTCTGTGCTTGATTCTCAACAACAAGTTCAGCATCTAAATTAATTGATAACTGTTGTCCTTTGACTTCTTCGGATTTTTGCAGAATTTCCAATCTTTCTCTATCCGCTTCCGAAAGTTCGCGTTGTTCTTGTTCTATTTTTGTTTTATCGTCTTTTGCCATAATTTATACTGTTAAAAGTTCTTTAATTTTATTTGCAGCCACTCTTAGTGATTCAATATTCCAGTTTGAAAGGTGTAAGTTTTTAGTTGCTTTTGATAAATCCGGAAAATGCTTTTTAAAAGCCCCCCAATAATCTTTACCAAGTTCCGCTTGTCTCCATTGATATTGTCCGTAAATAATACACGGATGAACTTGGCTATCTTTGGCAAATTTTGTCACCATTAATGGATTATGAATTAGTTTTTCGATGTATCTCATTTTATCTGAAGATAAGAGATATTCCGCAGCAAACTCATTGGCTTTATCTTCTTGCATAAGAAATAAATCAGGTTCCCCAGTCAAATGATACTTAATTTTTTCTATGGTTTCTAAATCAAATAGGACATGATGTAATTCGTGGATTAGAGCAAACCAGACAGTTGCGTAGTTTTTATTCAAATCCGTAATTACAACGCAGGGTTTGTCATTAATTAAAAATGTTGCTCCTCTAATTTGTGTTTTAGGTACTTTAGGTTGAAAAACAACAGTGACACCAATATTATAAAGTGCTTGAAAAACAGTCAAAAGTCCCGTTTCTACGTTTTGGGTGTAAGGTTTGATTTTGGGAATTAAGTCAATCAATTCTTGCCTTGAATAAGGATTAGGATTATCAATAAGTTCAAAATATTTATATGAAGATTTTAGCCAAAAATCTTTCATTTTATCGCTGGCAGACCTTTTAGTCCTACTATAAAGTACCTCTCCTAATTCTTTTTCATAATCGTAGATAGTGTCAATTTCAAAGAAAGTACATATTCTGTTTTTTAATTCTTCTGGCGTACTATCCGAATTGATAAAGCCTAAACTCGCTAAGGTTTTTAAATCAAAAAATTTGTTTATGTAGGTAATATCCATTGAATTTTGTAGTTCTTTGATTTCCTGTGAAGGTCTATTTTTAAAGTGTAAGGCAAGTAGTTCGCTTATACCTAAATCCAGAAACTCGCCTAATTTTAGTAGATTTACTACGTCAGTCTGTTTTGATGTGCTTTCTAATATACCGTCTAAACTTCTCCTTTGAAGTCCACTTAATTTTTCAAATTGTGTTTTACTTAAACCCGTTAACTCAAGTTTTTCCTTTAACAGACTGTCAAAAGATGTATCTTTATTCGACTCGAAACTTTTTTTTAAAATTTCATTTATCATAAAAGGTAAATTTACCTCGAAATTAATAAAAATTATCCAATAATGCAAATTTTTGAGGTAAATTTACCTTTTCGCAAATCACAAATTAACATTCCAAGTATATTTAATACTCCCGTTAAAGATAGCAAAAAGCCCAAAATCACGCCCCTTTTTCTAAAAAAAACCAACCATGAGTCAGCCCGACACCACCACTTCACGCATGTAGAAGGATGCTTGCGGCTCGTCACACCTTGACTGGGCAGGCGCGAGGCGCGGGCTGGAAGCACCACGCTACGGATGACGGCTACTCTGATTTTGTAAACATTTTCCTTGATGCGTGTACCCTTGCGCGGGTCAGATATGAGTTCGGTGGTGAGTTCGGCTAATTCGCCTTTGAGAGAACGGTATTTTTTGAGTAACTTCTTGGCTTCTCTCTTGAAGTTAGGTGTGGGAATGATATTAACATTCATCTAAAAAAGTTTGCATGTCTTCTTTGGGGAGTTTGCCTTGTTGCATTAGTTTGACTTCCATAAAAGCTGTTTTGAGACTGGATTTTCTGGCTTTGTATGCCGTCCATTCCTTCAAATCCGCTTCGATGCGCTGCCAATCTTCATACGAAATCAAGACTTTAGATTTGTTGCCTGCCTCGTCGGTGAAGTATTCTATGCCGATGCCGTTTGTCATAATTTTTGTTGATTTTTTTTCAAAAATACGGGATTTTTTGAAGAAAAGCCCAAAGTCACGCCCCTTTTTCCCAAAAAACCATACATCTTCCATCAACATGAGGCAGCGCGACACCACCGCTTCACGCACATAGAAGGATGCTTGCGGCTCGTCACACCTTGACCGGGCAGACGCGAGGCGCGGGCTGGAAGCACCACGCTACGGGTGTGATAATTGCCGTTCGATGAGTTGTTTTAATTCTTCGCGGTTGGGGAGGTATAATTACAATAAGTGAGAAGGCTTCTCACCTTTTAACAATTTGGGATCCTCAACTAAAAAAGGTGCGACACTGTCGCACCTTTTGGATATTCCAAATAAAATTGTCTCATTCGCTTTAGGTTGCTGACGCCAAAGCCTCTTCCTAAATTCAGCACCAAGTCACGGCTCAAATTTTTTATCAGGGCATTTCCATATTCTGCACGTTCTTTTCCGCCCTGTTCATATTCTACGATATATTGACCAATCGCCCAATAAGTGTTGACCAAATGCGCGTTGACGGCAATGGTCGCACTTTGCCGACCTTGTTGGTAGGTCGCTGCGATTTGCTTCAACAGGTTTTCGTAATGTTCATTTTTAGAGACTTGTTTCATATCTTGTCAAAGATAATAAAAGCTCATTTATCTATGCACATTTCCTCCAAAAAAAATAATCATTTTTATCAATATGAGTAAGCGTCGATATGAGTAGGCGCGCGACGCGGGCTGGAAGCACCGCGCTACGGTAGGAAAGTATACATTTTTTATTGATGCAAGTGGTGTAGGAAGTAAGTAGATGTGAGAAGATTATCTTGCGGTTTCATTGAATGCGCCGTTGGTGAGCCATTCGTTCATAGTGTCGTTTGTCCAGCCGTTTTCTTGCCAAAGTCTGTCCATTTCATCCGATGCTTTGTCGGCAAAATATCGCGCTATCAAACGCTGTATTGCCGTCAAATCTTCGTTGCTGACCTCCATGCTGTACAGCTTGAGCAACTCTATTTGAATATTGATGAGTGGTGTATTGGTTACTGACATTTTTTATGTTTTAAAAATTATTGCAGACATTCTTTCTTAAATTTACGATAAATATTTGATTTTTGCTTGAGAAAAACCAACCATTTTTATGCCGAGGTGAATGGTAGGTTTTTATTCGTCGGGATTATTCTGCGCCTTATATTCTCGTAGAATCTTGATGACGCGAGCTTCGGGTATTTTGAGTACTTTGGCTATTTTATCTGTTGAAACGCCAACTTCGTCGAAACCGATAACACTTTCTTTTGTCACCTTCTCCACCGTTTCTTCCCGTGCCATATCTTCTACGAGTGCAACCGTAGCTTTTCGCATTTCCATTTCTTTGGCTTCGGCGAGTTGTTCGGGGCTTAATCGGTCTATTTCGGCGAGTTTTGCGGCTTTTACGATGCTTGGTTTATTGGTGTTAATCTTGGGATTTTCGGGGTGTTGCATAGATTCTGTTATCAAATCCATCCAATCTTTTATGTCTGTCGGGGTGTTTTCATCTACGTAAGTCGTGTTGAGGATAATCATTTGGTGCTTGGTCATTTGTCGCTCTTCTCCCTTTAAATTTCTGGGATTGATACGAGTGACCAATACATCATCTTTTATCGGTTTGCCATTCAATTGGCTGATACGATAGGCAGCCGTAACGACCACGATAAGGTAAACTTCCTTGTCAAAAGAATAGTCTTTGCTACTCCGTTGCATATCTACAAGGTTGGATAGAAAGTAGTGTGCAAATCTGTCGTAAGTATAGTCGTAATCGACTTTTTGAATTTCAATAATCGTTCGTTTCTCAATGTCTTCGGCAAATAAATCCATGCGAAATTTAATCGCACTGACTGGATTGGACAGGACTTTTTCGGTTTCTACTTTATTGATATTCAATTCAATACCCAAGACATCCTTAGCAAAAGCACTAAAGACCTCCACATCCGTAAAGACATTTTTAAAATGTACCTCATTGTCTAAGTTGGCTAACATATAAAAAAATTTGTATTGTCCAATATACGAATTTAATCCTTAACTTGATAGCAAAAAATCCAAAATTACGTTCCTTTTTTCCAAAAAACCACCCATTTTCCATCAATATGTGATACCGCTTCGCACCCGTAAAAGCATGCTTGCGGCTCGTCACACCTTGACCGGGCAGACGCGAGGCGCGGGCTGGATGCACCACGCTACGGAGCATACATTTTTTGTTGATGTGAATTAGGCGAGGCGAGTGCAGGAATTGTTTTATTTATTCTTCCTCCGAATCACTCAAATGCAGAATATCATTAATGTCTTTTGGGCGATTAACCGCTTTTTTCTGTCGAATGAGGTCATTTAAATGAATGACTCTGATTCGTAAATCGTCTATTTCGTGCATCGTCGCATTATTGAATGCTTCGTCAAAGTCCAGTGCTTTGGGATTGGTGAGAATATCAATACTAACGGGCGGAACACCAAAACTAAATACGTCTAAATCACTGTTATTCAGGAAGTTTTCTTCGGTCATACAGGGGGAACGAAAAGTCGTTTTTATAATATGTTTTTAAAGTTGAAGGGAAAGCGTGAGTCGGCGGACATTTTGAAAATGTCAGGTGACAGTATTTGCTCACTATTCAATGACAATCAATTATTTACAAAGTAGAAATTACTTAATTTATTTAAAAAAATTTAAATCAAAATGTAAATATATCTCGCCTGACATTTTAAAAATGTCCGCCGAGTAGGCTTTCTTAAAAACTTAAAAATTAATATATTACGCATTATGAAAACGACTTTTCGTTCGCCCTGTTCGGTCATATCAAATACAGGCATTCCAAAGGTTTTGAATGCAGCGACTATTTTCTGATAATTTTCTTTATCTTTTCGGACAAAAATATCCATATCTCCCGTCGTCCTCGAATAGCCATACAGAATAACCGCATAGCCACCCAACAGGATGTAATCGACATCATTATTATTCAATGCCTTGATAAAATTTTGAAAATCCAGATTGAAAATATTAGACATCAGCAAGCATGTTTTCTCATAGAAAAAGCCGTCCTATCCATGCGCGGCGGATTTTGAAGGTCGAAATCATAAGCTACACTAATGAGATAATAGGCTGCCCTGAGTCGCTCAACAGGGCTTTTGGACTGCCAATATTCGTATTGCATGTCTGCCTCTTGGAAGGTCTGTTTTTTGAATTGTGTTCTGTCCAGACGATATTCTTGATTATTCATGGTGTCAAATTTACAGATTTTTTCTCAAAAAAAAACTCTGTCGCTCCTCTTTTTCCCGAAATACCTTCTTGTCGAATTTGTACATTTTTTCGGAAAAACCGCACATTTTTCATCATTATCTTAATAGCGAAAGCGCGACTTACTCAAGTCTTCAAAACAAAACTTGTCAAGGTTCGGTTGTATATCTTTACAAAAAACCGAACACAAGTAAATGCGAATTATACTTTTTACGGGCAAAGGTGGCGTAGGAAAAACGACCACCGCAGCAGCTACGGCATTACATGCAGCAAAGCAAGGATATAAAACCCTTGTTATTTCAACAGATCCCGCACATAGCCTTTCCGACGCGCTCGACCTCCAACTGAATCCTGAACCCACCAGGGTAAGCGATAATCTCTGGGGGCAAGAGTTTGACGCTTATTACTCTATGAAAAAACATTGGGGCAGTATGCGACAGATGATGTTGACAATATTCAAATGGCGTGGTGTGGACAATGTGGTGGCAGAAGAATTGTCGGTGCTGCCGGGCATGGAGGAAGCCTCCGCGTTTTTGTGGATTGAGAAATATTATCGTGAAAAAGACTACGACCTTATCGTGATAGATAGTGCGCCTACGGGCGAAACGCTTACCTTGCTCACGCTCCCGCAAGTCACCAAATCGTGGTTGACCAAAGCCTTTCCCGGACAGAAATTTGCCATGAAATCTGTCGGTAAATTGGTGCGTAAAACGACTGGCGTGCCGCTCGACAAAGGCTATGAAGAATTGGAAAGTTTGTTTGATAAATTGCAAAAAATACAAGAGGTGATGCTTAATCCGGAGGTCTGTTCGATACGTATCGTGGCGAACCCGGAACGGATGGTGATTCAGGAAGCCAAACGTGCCTACACGTACCTCCAACTCTATGGTTATAATGTGGATGCAGTGGTCGTGAATCGTATTTTGCCAAAGGCAGCAAGTGGTAAATTATTTAAGAAATACATCACGTCACAAACAAAATATCTGGAAGAAATTGAGGAAACCTTCACGCCTTTGCCTATCTTTAAGGTGGAACATCTGGGGCATGAAGTCTTTGGTTTGGATTTGCTAAAAGCGATTGGCGAAACGATTTATGGTGAGGAAGACCCCACGACCATCTTTCACGATAAAAGCCCCTTTCAAGTAGAAGAAGACGGCGATTTTTATACCATAAAAATACGCCTGCCTTTTATAGATGAAGATGATTTTGAGGTCAATAAATACGGCGATGAAATCATTATAGACCTACAAGGACAACGCAAAAGTGTGATTCTACCGCGCTTTGCCAATTTTCTGACCTTCGATAGTCATACTTTTGATTATCCTTGGTTGAGTGTAAAATTGAAAAAATAATGGTGGGAAATTCCAAATTCCAAGCACCAAAATCCAAATAACAAATTCCAAAAAATACAGTACGAAAACAGATTGTATTTTGTCATTTGGAATTTCAAAACATATTATGGAAAAATATTTAACAATAATCAGAGACAGTTACGCGGGTTACGCGGGGCATCTTTGGAATCAGATAACGAATCCGGGATGGGGGAATTATTTTTATATGTTGGTGGTCGTTTCTGCTTTCTTTTTTCTATTGGAGATATTGCGCCCGTGGCGCGAAAATCAACCGAAGTTTCGAAAGGATTTTTGGTTGGATTTTTTCTATATGTTTTTTAATTTCTTCCTGTTTTCACTCATTATTTATAATGCCGCCTCAAGTGTGGTGGTCAATTTATTTAATGATTTTCTGGGCTTGTTTGGTATAAAAAACCTCGTAGCAATTCAGATAGGAACATGGGCGATATGGTTGCAACTGCTGACGCTTTTTGTCATTCGGGATTTCATTCAATGGTGGACTCATCGTCTGCTACATCGCGTCGATTTCCTTTGGGAATTTCACAAAGTACATCACTCCGTCGAGCAAATGGGATTCGCTGCACATCTGCGTTATCATTGGATGGAAAACGTGGTGTATGGTGCCATTCAATACATTCCACTGGCGATGATTGGTTTCGGGATTGATGACTTCTTTATCGTATATTTTTTCACTACGATGGTCGGTCATTATAATCATACCAATATCACGGTGAGTGGTCGGGTGTCGGGCGCGGTATTGGGTGTATTGATTGGTTGGTACGTTATTTATCAAGTACAATTACCTGTTATTCAGGAAGTTGGGGTCATTATTGGTATTATTGCTTTTGCTGCTTTTGTGGTCGGTCCTTTTATGAAAATTATTTTTAACAGTCCCGAAATGCACATCTGGCATCACACCTACAACCTGCCCGAAGACCGCAGATACGGCATCAATTTCGCTTTGACACTCGCGATTTGGGACTATATTTTTGGTACAGCACATATCCCGCACGATGGACGCGACATCAAACTCGGTTTCCCCGGCGTAGAGGATTTTCCGACGACTTTTGTACAACAAAATTTGCATGGATGGGGCAAAGACGGTGAACGACAGACGGTAAACGGCAGACGGTAAATGACCAACGCCTGCCGTTTACCGTCTGTCGTTGGTCGTTGACCGTCCATCGTCTGTTATACTTTCTGTTAATAGTTCATATATTTTTCTATAGTCGGGATGTTTTTCTAAGTAATTCAAATGCCTTTGGATAGTTGCTTCATCATTCCGTTTGGCAGGACCGGTTTGCATCGTGGCTGGTGGGTGTTGTTTTATCTTATTGACCGTCTCATGAATGAGCGGTTTTAAAATTTCAAAATCAATATTTTCTTGTTGTAAAATATCATTCGCAATAGTGTAAAGGTGATTGGTAAAATTATTGACAATGACGGCGGCAACATGGAGAATTTGACGTTCTTCGTTACTAATTTGATAGACTTTTAGTGTGAGTGTTTGAGCGAGTTTAAATAATAAATCAACATCAGAATGTCGCTTTGCATCTACGCATATTGGCAAGGTATTAAACGTAATCGGTCTATCAATAGAGAAGGTTTGAAGGGGATAAAAAACGCCATAATTTTTGAAAAAAGGTTGGAGAACGGTGGTCGGTGTCGCGCCTGAAGTATGCACCACGAGTGGTTCTATTTTTTTATCAAAATACGTATCCAATCGCTTCCGAATTTTCTCTGCCACTATTTCAATTGCCGCATCGCGCACCGCAAGAATATACAAATCCGCATCAGGATTAACCTCTGTTAAATCAGTGATATAATCCACATTAATCTCATCGCCCAGTCGCTTTGCACGCCCTTCCAAGCGGCTATACACTTGCAAAACATTCGCTTCCACACCTGACAATGCCCGCGATAAATGCCACCCAACATTCCCTGCACCAACTACTACAATTTTAGTTTCATTTATCATTCAGCATTTACCATTTATCATTGACCGTTTGTCATCTGTCGTTCGTCGTCAACCGTTATCGTCTATCTTTCGCCATTAAATAATGTTTTGAGTTCTCCGGCATCTTGTGGTTTCATTCTGCCACTTAGTATCAGGCGGAGTTCACGTCGGCGCAAAGCTCCGTCGTAGCGACGTTGTTCTTCTGTGGTGACGGGAATAATTTTGGGAATCTTAATTGGTTTATGCGTCTCTTTATCTATGGCAACAAAAGTGAGATAGGCATCATTGGACTGACGTGGATTTGCACCGGTAAATTGCGCGGTGGACACTTCTACATAAACCTCAACAGAAGTATTAAAAGCTCGCGTGACCATTGCACGAATGGTAATCACCTCGCCGAGTGGTATCGGTTTTTGAAAAGATACGTGATCGACAGAAGCGGTCGCCACATGTGCGCCACAGTGTTTTCCGGCGCATATCCCACCCGCTATATCCATCCAACGAAGTAGATTACCGCCCATCAAATTATTCAAAGGATTGGTATCATTGGGCATAATCATTTCCGTCATGATCGTCTCCGAATCACTTACTTTTTTTTCAGTCATATTAATAATTGATTGGGGAATTGTATGATTGTATTTTGGCTTCGCCAAAATCTGCTTATAAAAGTTTCACAATCTCACAATCACTTTTTTATGAATAGTGTTATTTCCTATTTGAATTTTAATAAAATATAGACCGCTTGCGGTTGTATTCAATTCAATATTTTTATGATAAATACCGGTGAAACGATTGAGTATTTCATCATAAATTATTCGTCCTGTCACATCCACAACAGCGATATGCAAATCTTTGTTTTGTTCTACTTCAAAATGAAGCGTAAAACGTCCATCACTTGGATTTGGATAAACGGACAGACTGTTATTAATCGCCTCAATATCCTGAACAGATGTCGTACATTCTTGCAAAGTAATCATCGCAGATTCGGAAGGGCAGCCCGTTGGCGAAGTCACTGTCAAAGCATAAATTCCGGCGGTATCCGCCTCATAGTTTTGTCCGGTCGCGCCTTGGATGAGTGCGTCATTTAGATACCATTGATTGCCTGTCGCAACACTCGAAGCAAGCGTAATAGATTCATTCGGACAGACTTCGGTTTCATTATCGGGAACGCTGATAACAGGCATAGTCGGTACATCGTAGGATAGCGTCACAGATGGCGATTCTACCTCACAACCTGTTGATGATGTGCTGGTTACATAATACTCTCCCGGCTCGGTAGCTCCGTAAGTGGAGGCAGTAGCATTGGGTATCGGATTTGAATTAAAATACCATTGATTGTTGGTAGTTGAATTGGAAGTGAGGATAATATTTCCGCCCGAACAAAAGAGGGTTTCTCCCGTAATCACGGGTGTCATTGGTTCATCATGTGCTAATGTAATCGGATTTGAAGTAGCCGTACAATTGCTCGGTGTAGTGACTATGACGTAGTACTCGCCGGGTTCGGTGGCATCATAAGTAGAGGCAGTGGCATCAGTAATAATATCGGAATTAAGATACCACTGATTGCCCGTAGCAGCACTGGATGTTAGGGTCAAGGTTTCATTCGGACAAAACAAAGTTTCGCCAGAAATAATCGGTTCAGGCGGACCTTGATACACCTCAATAGTATCGGTTGATGTAATGATTTCTGTAAAGTCATTTATCGTTAAATCGACGGTTAGTTCACCATCTATTAGAGAACCGTCAGTGTCTTGGTCAAAGTTGACTCGACCACAAAAATCATCCTGATTGAGTGCTGCGGGGTCTTTGTCCCAAACTTCGAGTGTATAATTGCCCGATGACAGGTCAAGCGAAGTATCAATGCTGATTTCTACAGGTGGATATTGGTCTTCTACGGGTGTAGATTCAGTGCTATAAACTTCGTCGCCATTTTGGTCAAATATTTTAATAAAAAAATCGGGTGCGCCCGTAATAAAGGTAAAATCATCATTGCAGCCAGATTCCGAAATTTTGACCAATGCCAATTGAAGCGGTACGGTGTCAATGACGGCTTCGTAAGCCACGATGTATGCTCCCGGTTCGGTGTAAAGTTGCGTAGGCGGATTTTCGGCAGAAGAGTTGAGACCATTTCCAAAATCCCATGAATAGGTGATGCCCGGATTGCTATTGGAAGGAATATTATTGGTAAATTGAACGGTCAAATCTTCGCAGCCGGCTGCGGGATTCGCTGTGAAGCCTTCCGTACTGCTGACTCTCGGCTCAATGGACATATCTTGGTCGAAAGAAGTCGTCTGAGAAATACCCAACACCGTAGCTTTCACGATAATCGTAACCGTATAGTTGCCCGGAAATAAAGGCGTACCACAAATGGTAGCGCAACCGTCTTTTTCGTCCGGCAAATCATAAATACCATCCGGTTGATTAGTTGTATAAGTTACCCCCTGCGGAAGTCCGACGACATCAACGATTTCGACTTGCCCTATACTCAATCCGCAAAAAGCACCGGGAATAAAGCCCGGATAATCATCGCATATCGGTTGGGTCGTTTGTGGCATACGGAAAGTGAGCAGGTCTTCGTAGTATTCGCCTTGTGTACCGTCTTTGACATCGCTGATGTAGAGGTCATCATCGTCTAAACCCGACGTGGGTGGGCTGATCGGGGTGCAGGTGGGGCATTGGGCATAGGTGAGTTGGATCGTTGTGAGGAATATGAGCCACACGAACAAATATCGAAAAATTAGGGACATAATTTTGTATAATTTGTGATTGAGATAAATATTTCTCTTCACAAAGTAAATAAAAATCGGTCTCTAATCCGTCAAATATGATGGAGTTTTTTGGGAAGCGACGGTTTCTTTATCCTTTCAGTATTATGAATTACTCTCTTCTCGCAGAATATCTGCGATAGTGCAGTTTCTGATTTTGCTGTTTATCCAGAGGTCGAGCTCTTCCATACCGAAGTGTTTGTTTTCTTTGGCGAAGGCTCTCAAGTCTTCTCTAAATGCTCTGAGTAATGTTTTTTTATCTGCTGGTGGTGCAAATAAAAATCCCTTTAAATGTTTGAATGTCAGTTCTTCAAATTTGTGGGGTTTCTTCTTTTTGAGTTCGAGTTCTCGTTTAGCTGTATTAAAGATGTGCTCCAATACTTTGTCACTTCCGAGTTCGTGATGCAAAATAATTTCTAAAACCCAGGCAAAACGTTTGATGTCCTCTCTTGCGATTCTTTTTTCACTCCGTAGTATTTCATTAAGTAATTTTGAGGCAGTTCTAAATTTTTCTCTACCACCTTGTATAAAGTAGAGAATCACCATATTGTGATAAAAGGTTACTTCTCTGGCTTCATTGATTTTTGGGTAGTACTTTTTGAGTCCCTGTTTAATTACAGGAACAAGCTCCTCTGCTAATCTATATTTATGCGTGTTAGTGTACCAAAGCGATTTATAGAAACACACATTTTGGAAGGTTTCTGCTTCATCACTTAATGTTTTAGTTGGGATATTCTCCATTTCTTCGAGTAGTTTTTCGAACTCACCATACTTACCCATTTCATGGAGGCTGCCTAAATAATTGGCAATGGCTAATTTGTATTCATGCCTCTGATTTTTTCTGATTTTGTCATTAGTACGCCAAAGTTCCAAAACCTTGTGGCGGTAATGGGAAGCAGTTTTGAGATTTTTTTTAACATAGAGATAATACAAAGCCATGAGGTTGTAGTAGTGATTCTCTGCATGAAATGAACTAAAGTGGAATGTTTGGTTCTCGAAACAGTCTAATGCTTCAATTGCATGTAAAAAATTATCTGCCAGTGGTTCTTTCCTCAATCTAACTGAAACAAACAACTGCTTATCAAAGCTCTTCAACTCCAAATATTCTTTTACTCTATTTAATTCTGTATTCTTTTGTTTATATAATTTATCAACATTTTTTTTCAAACCTTTTGGGCGATGTTCTATATTAATATCTATTTCTAAGGCTATTATTTCTAATAACATAAGTAATTTTTCATATTCGGTAGCTATTTTTTTAGCTTTATTGAGTCGCTTTAGAGCCAACTGAAAAAGTCCTTTGCCTCTCAAGGCTTGCACATCGACAAGTAAATTATAGAGCAATATATCTATGGATTCTTTTTCATTATTAAAAATACGAAGACTTCTTAGAACTTGATTATAAAGGTAGTTTTTATTCACAGCAATTTTTCGGCGTTTTTCTCCTTCCGCCATATCAGTACTCTTAAATATCGCCAGCAATTTCCCTTCATCATACTCCTTCATTTTGTCCATTGCCTTAAAAATCTGGAGGTAAATTTTGTCGCCCGTTTGGAAGTCACTATACATAGTAAAAAACCTTTTTTCGGATTTGGAAAGTCTTTTTACCAAATTAAACAGGTTCTCTGATGTCTTAAAAGTAGTCATAGCCTTCAAAAAATTTAGTGTTGGATAATCGGTTTTATAGAAATACAAAAACAACTTGTTAAATTGATTATCAATTTTTTACATAGAAATATATTTCCAAATCAACAATAATACACCCTTCATAGCAATCTGATTTTACATTTAAATAGGTATTAAAGCATCAAAAAATAGTGCGCATATTTGTGTAAGAGTTATGGCATCAAAAATTATATCTGAGACAAAGGTATAAAAAACTTTTTTAATTTAGGCAATGAAAAGCTATTTAGCTTTTAAATTTTCAAATAATTTATTTCAATATTTTAAATTTAAAAAAATAAGTAAAATCTTAATAATCAGTCTTTTACAAAGACAGTTATAACAAATTTGATAGTAAAAAATATAAAAAAGCTATTTAGCAACCTGACTTTTAGATAAAGAAAGAATATTTTACATAAAAAATCAAACAATCTTTATGTAAGTACATGGACACAATTATCTTTAATTTATAATGGCTTCTTTTCCCCTGTTTTTCCTTAAAAAACAGAGAAAAAACAACCTCGTTCTAATTTTAAACCTAATTGTGTCCATGTACTTAAATACACTGTTTCACAAATTTATTTACTTTTTTGAGTATTTCTTTTAAAATGACTCTTCACCAAAAAATCCTTAAATACAGTGAGTATTCGCGTCATTTTTGATTCGATTCATTTCAAAATAAACGTCAAAAAATGTAAATAAATTTATAAAACAGTGTATTAAAGAGTGAGAAATTTATGACAAGCGTGATGGAAACAACACTTAAACATGTAACAAATGGGGCATTTCATGATAATAGACCCTCAAATTCCCAAAAAGGAAGTACCTGTAATCTCTTATTAAAAAATTTAATTCTCAAAGAAGCGAGTGAGAAGGTAATAGATAATTTTTATGACCCTAATTTAAAATTATATATCTATCCTTTGGTGTGGAGTAACGATGACGATACTATACAATGTCCCTCTATGAACAATGATGAGTTGACAGAATCCGCAAGAATGATACTTGGTGAAAGCAACTCACGTGAGTTAATAGAAGGAAATATTCCAATAACATCTTTGTCTATTGGAACAGAAGGTTTTGAGGTGAATTTATTGCTATTGGCGATAACATTTAAGGACAAAGGAATTATCAAACATAAAATATTTGATAAAATTAAGCAGATAGTCAAAAAGAGCGATCTAAATAAATTGATAAAGACATCACCTAAGAAAGATACGAAAAAAACTGAACTGTTTATTGAAAATCTAAAGGTTGATTTATTAAAATTATCAAAATACATTGACAATATAAAGTATTTGGTTCACTATCACAATAAACAACCAAAACCGGACACTATTATTACACTAAATGATAAATCTCTACGATTGCAAATAAATATGTATATGAAAGAAGTCAGTTATGTATCTCTCCAACTTTCGAAGAATAGTGGAATGCCTAACATGAACGGTAAACGATTATTGTACGAACGGACGCGAGGCTCATTGAGCGATTTGGAAAAGGTTACTAAACCTTTAAGCATAACCAATTCGGTGAGTGGGAATATTGAGTCTATACTTTTTGCTTTACCCATTAAAAGCAAAGGTAGTGAAAGGAAAAACTACCTGAATGTCGTCAGAGAATCTATCAAAGTGATGCCCGGTGTCAAAATCATCATGCTTATAGAAATGAATAAAAATGAAACGGATGCCAAAGCATGGAAAAAACAAGTGGCAGAGGAAATAAAATCACTTAAAGATGCCATACCTCCAAAAAATAATACGACACTTGAAGTCATAAAAAGAGATATTATAGACAGTGAAGAATCATTTAGTACATGGGCTCAAGATGCCGTAATCGTCGGTACAGACGAGGCTAATATGAAGTACCTCTTAACTGCAAAAAACCCCAAAAGAGAAGACAGACGTAATGATGGGAGCATTGCGAGTAGGGTAGCCGAGCATGGCCTCGGCTACACCCTTCGTAAGTTTGATTTTCAATTGGAAGGAGGTAACGTACTGGTAGCAGATGATTTTATTTTGATAGGAAAAGATGAAATTAGGCATAATGGAAAATATACGACTGAAAAAGAATTTCTCAATAAATTTAATCAGCATATCGGTGATAAAAGAAAGGTATTTTTTGTACAATCATCAGAGCATAAGCCTGAAGATATTCCTGAAGAAGTATTTTTTGAAAAGAGAAATTTGGAGCGACACCTCGGAGAAAAATACACCTCAAAATCAAATGGGAAAGAATATACTCATCACATACACGACTGGAGTGGCGAAATACAGCCCATTTTTCATATTGATGTATTTATAACTTTATTAGGATATAATAAAAACAATGAATACGAAATACTTGTCGGTCAACCCGAAGCAGGTTTTGACATTAAAAATGAAACAAACGAAGACCTAATAAGAATATTTAACAATCAAATGTTTCATACCCAAATACGTATTAATGAATGTATAGAGAATTTAGAGCGTAGCTTCAATTCATTTGGCAAACAAATCAAAATAATTCGCAATTCACTACCATTAACTTACAAAAAAGACGGTTATGAACACCACTGGTACTGGGCAACTTACAATAATTGCCTCATTCAAAACGGCAAAAATAAAACTGTTTGGCTACCTACTTACGGACACCCGACCCGAGTTAATCCTCACTGGAAAGAGCTAAAAGAATATGATACCAAAAATTATGAGAAGTTTCGCAAAATGGGATTTGATGTCCATTTTATAAATACTGACTTCCATAGATTAGCCCAAAAAAACGGCTCATTGCACTGCATAAGTAAATGCTTGTCAAGAAATAATATTACTAACATAATAAATTATTAATCATGAACGAAATTAAAATCGAAAAACCCAAAGGAAAGTACATAGCAAAATTCGAAGGCGATGAATTCGACATTCATAATCCAATGAAAGCATCTGACTTCAAGGCTTTACGAATCAAACATGAAAACAATGAGAACAAAAAGGGAAAAAGTAGTATTCCAAATGCTATTTTACAAACTCGTTTTCTATATGAGCGAGGGAAAGAAATTTATATAGATAAAATTGAAATAACAAAAATAAAAAATAATAACTCAGATGAAGTTCATGCCCTTAGAGTAGTCGGATCTGCTGATTATCGTACCCGAATAGGCGACAGAGAAGAGAATTTCTACTTCATTATTGAAAAATGTGAAGCCTCCATCCACATAGAAGAGACCGAAGAAAACGGAGATGCCGCTTTTTACTTAGTCATCAACAACAAATCGTGAACCACCTGTAGCCTCTCCCAAACACTCACAAAGCAAACAAAATACCCCTCAAAAACTTCCAAATATCCAAAAAAAACAACCACAATCGACTTCCTCATAGGAACAGTGTGTCTGTCTCGTACAGGCACACTTTTTTGTATGCAAACCTACCCTGCCATTCGACTATAATGAACATTTGGAACAACCTTTGTGCGAGACAAGTATGTGGTCATCATACATTAAAGGTTTTCAGAATTATTTGATGTTGGAACGCGCCCTGTCGGGTAATTCCATAGAGGCGTATATACGTGATGTCACGAAATTTGTTGAGTTTTTATCGCTGCGCGAATACGACTTAAATTATAGCGAAATTGAGTTGGCGCATTTACAGGAATTCATCTATCATTTGAATGATTTGGGCTTACACGCTCGGTCGCAAGCGCGTATCATTTCCGGTATGAAAGCATTTTTCAAATACCTGATGGTAGAGGACTTATTGGATGAAAGTCCGGCGACATTATTGGAAACGCCACGACTGGATAAAAAAATCCCACACGTACTCACTCCTGATGAAATTAATCTAATTATCAGTACATTACAATACGAAAAAAATGACTATATAAAGATTCGCAACATAGCTATGCTCGAAACTTTATATGCTTGTGGCTTGCGCGTTAGCGAGTTGACAGGTTTGAAAATTTCTAATTTGTACATGGAAGTAGGCGTGATTAAAATCATTGGAAAAGGCAATAAGGAACGCCTCATTCCGATAGGAGAAAGTGCGCAAAATAGCATCACTGAATATATGACACATCATCACGGCAGACTAAGCCTCAAACGTATTCATCCTGACGATGCCGACACGCTTTTTCTCAATCGACGTGGCAAACAACTGACCCGCGTTATGATATTTACAATCATAAAAAAACTGACAGGATTGGCAGGTATTCGCAAAAAAGTCAGTCCGCATACTTTTCGACATTCATTTGCCACGCATTTGATTGAAGGCGGAGCAGATTTGCGTGCTATTCAAGATATGTTGGGACATGAATCTATCACGACAACCGAAATTTATACCCATCTTGATACTGATTTTCTAAGGGATACTATTTTGCGATTTCATCCAAGAACGTAACACAGATATTCCTTAAAATGTAGGACACATCGCAGATTCATTTTCATCTCTCCCCGTGTAAGTAATTGACAATTCAAATCCACCGAAAGCCTTGCTCGAAGGAATTAAAGTAGAAAGATTAGCATCGGTACTAAGACCAATAATGACCGTTTCTGATTCAAAGCCCACCAAAAAGACTAAGGCATCCAATGCGACACCACTTTTCACATCATAAACCGGTCGCAACCAAGCACCAACATGAAAGGAATTCTCATAACCCGAATGAAATTTGAGGTTCGTACCAATATTAGCTTCTATGTGTGAGCCTTGCAGATACACAAGCGCGCGAGGCAGCAGATTAAAAGCATCCGTAGCAGGAAATTCGCCACCTACATAAGCCGTAAAACGAGGCGGCAAACGGTTCGTCATATCTTCTTCCAGAGAGACATTGGGCGCATTGAGGTGGAAGATGCTCAGTCCTGCATTAAATCCGACATTATTCTTCGGCAGATAGCTGTAATTAACCCCGGCAGTGAGGTCGGAATAAGAGCGGTTGTTCGGTGGGAAATTTTCTCCCGTAGGGCTGGTGTAACCTGTAGTTCCATCAAATTCATCATTGAATGTCAGGTCATTAAAATTGAAATCTTTTTGTGCTATTCCAATATTAAATCCTGCACTCAGGTAACGCTTTTTTCTCAATCCCAAGCCTTTATGATAGGCTGCCGATACTGCTATTTTATTGGTACTAAGACTCGCCGGACCAACTCTGTCATTGAAAAAATACATACCAAAACCAAGATTATCGGTTAAGCTGCCCCCTATTTTGGTTTTGACATCAAAACTCGCTTGAATGGTTTTGAAAGAATTGTCAATAACGGTTTGCCATTGGTTGCGATATTGCGCCGTAGCGCGATATTTTCCAGCCATCGAACCCGTCAATGCGGGATTGAGCGTAAGTGGCGAAGCGTAAAATTGAGACAAATGATGGTCTTGGGCGTAAGTAGCACTTGCCAATAAGAGTGCAAAGTATATTATCAGACTTTTTTTCATGCAATAAGCTGTGTTATTGTGTTCTATGTTTCGGTGTAATGACACCATACAGATGGCTTTCCCCCGAATCAAAATGGGAAACCACAAAGTACACAAAAAACACTAATATCGAACCAACGTAAAAGAAAACTAAAACTCCTTATAATTGCTTGTGGTCTCTGCATTAGTTCGACTTTTGTGCACTTCGTGTTCTTAGTGGTTAAAAATTTACACACAAAGATAATTTTTGTCGGCTATTAGTACGCTTAATTTGGATGACTTGTTGTGTAATCGAAAGAAAAAAATATTACTTTTGATTTCGTCATTTGAGTAAATGAGCGAATTTTGAATGAATGAATCATTTAAATTCATTCAAAATTCACTCATTCACCCATTCACTCATTCAACAATATTCACTCATTTTTTTGCCAAAAACAAGAATTACACTATGCCACAACGTCCGCCACTTTCCGTAAAAATTATGTTTGCTATTGGTCAACTCGGTTGGTCATTGGCAAGTTTTGGAGTCTTAAATTTGATACCATATTTTTATATGCCACCGGAATCGGGTAAGACGGATTTCCCGGATTTTGTGTATCAGGGGGCGGTTCTTGGTATCTTGACAGTGGCGGGTTTGGTCAATTTTGGAGGGCGTTTTTTTGATGCTATCAGCGACCCGATTATTGCCAATCTTTCCGATAAATCGAATAGTAAATTTGGCAAACGCAAAGTCTTCCTCGCCATCGGTGCTTTGCCTTTTGCGCTCTTGTCGGTTTTGATTTTTATGCCAATAAGTCCTACGGACACCATGTTGAATACAGCTTGGCTCATGGGTTTGATCGTATTGTTTTATTTGTTTTTTTCGATGTATGTCGTACCTTATAATGCGCTCATCGGCGAACTCGGTCATCATCCGAAAGACCGAATGTTAATCAGTACATTAATCTCGGTCACTTGGGCAGTAGGCTTTGTTTTGGGTGGCATGATTTACGCTATGCAAGGACATTTTGAGACGACGGGCATGACTTCCGATAAAGCCTTTCAAACTTCTCAAATGATACTTTCGGCTATTGCTTTTGTGTGTATGCTTTTTCCGATTTTCTTTTTAAATGAGAAGCGTTATTGCAAACAAACGACCTCATCGGTCAACTTCGTTAAATCCTTAAAAATCGTTTGGGCGAATAAGAATTTTCGCTATTTCGTATTCTCGGATTTGACCTATTGGATAGCCATTACCATTATTCAAACAGGTGTAATATATTACGTGACGATTTTGCTTGGCATGGAAAAAGAACAGGCGAGTTTGTTTGGTGTTGCAGCATTTTTATTGAGTTTTGCTATGTATATTCCAATTAATTTGGCGGTCGCCAAATTTGGTAAAAAACCTGTCATCATGCTTGGTTTTGTATTATTTGCGATGACTTTCTTGGTGTCTTTTTTTCTCGGCAGAATTCCACTGCCGGATATGGTACAGTTTGGTTTGCTAATTACTTTATCAGCATTACCAATGGGAATTTTCGGCATCATTCCCAATGCGATTATTGCTGATATTATCAATCAGGAAGCCGAAGAAAAGGGTGAATCGCAAGCAGGTATGTTCTTCGCATTTCGGACTTTTATGATGAAATTGGGCGCGTCATTCGCACTGTTGATTTTCCCGTCTTTATTGTTATTAGGACGGAGCGTGGAGAATGATTTTGGGATTCGATTGACAGGTTTGGTTGCTTTGTTCTTTTGCTTATTGGGCTTGTTTTTATTTAGAAAATACAATGATTCCGCAGATTCAAATTGGGAATAGCTATTCATTTCCTAATTTAGTCATTGTACTCACAAGCCTAAATTCACATCACGATTTTTGTACAAAAAAACAAATGAACTCCAACTTACACTTCAAAAAGAATCCGTATTTTCGCGCCTTAAAGCGTAATGTACTGACCTGTTGATGTACTGATGTGTAAACGTATAATACACTCTATACACGAAATGCTCATCAGAACGTCAACACGCCAGTACGTCAGCACATCAACACATTTTCATGCAAAAATTCAACAAAATATTCGGAGAAAGTAAAACTCCCATACGCACTTTTTTCGCACCGGGTCGCGTCAACCTTATCGGCGATCACATCGACTATAATGGTGGTATGGTACTTCCTGCTGCTATCAATTTGGGCATCACCGCGCAGGTACGTGAGCGCGAGGACAATATCATCCGACTGCACTCCAAGATGAGCGAAAAACGTATTGAAATTGACTTAAAAAAAGCCATTGAGTATAGTCCATCGGCAGGTTGGGGAAATTATCCGATGGGCGTGATTCGATTATTGCAAATGACCGGAATGTCGATAAAAGGCGCAGATATTTTATTTGATTCTACTTTGCCCGTTGGGTCGGGCTTGTCATCGTCAGCAGCTATCGAAGTTTTGACCGGATACGTACTGATGACACTCGCTGGTTATAAGGTAGATAGAACGGCAATGGCATTGCTCTGTCAGAAAGCAGAAAATGAATTTGTGGGGGTCAATTGCGGTATTATGGACCAATTCGCGGTAGCGATGGGTAAAGCTGAACACGCCATTCAACTCAACTGCCAAACACTTGAATACCAACATATTCCATTCAATATAGATAAATTTAAATTGGTCATACTTAACTCCAATAAAGAACGTGAACTTGCCGATTCTGCTTATAACGAACGCCGCGCATCCTGCGAAAAAGCCCTGGCACTCATTCGTAAAAAACACGACATTCCAAATCTCTGCGAAGCCGAATTTTCGATGATAATGGATGCAGTAAAAGACCCTGTTTTGTTGGCTCGTGCGCGACACGTTTGGTGGGAAAATCAATACGTCCACGAAGCCATCGAAGCCCTGCAAGACGGCGATTGGCAAACACTCGGAGAAAGCATGGATGCTTCTCATCTCTCTCTCTCCAACGATTACGAAGTCAGCTGTGATGAGTTAGATGTCTTGGTCGATGCCGCTCGTTCAGTTGATGGTTGTATTGGCGCACGCATGACGGGCGCAGGCTTTGGTGGCTGTGCAGTCGCGCTTGTACATGAAGATGAATTGACCAAATTTAAAACTTACGTAAAAGAATTTTACAAAAAATCAACTAATCTGGATACCGATATTTATGTAGCGGAGATTGTAAATGGAGTGGAGGAAAAATGACAAAAACTACGTTTATTTTTTTATAAAATTATTCATTTCAACAATATCTAAATTGCTCTTAGTGATGAGAAGATAATAAACACTTTAACCCAAAAGCCTCTTTTTCCGTCAATTTCAATAATATCATCTTTAAATGCTCCATGAATAAGGTAGCAAGGTCCTTCGGCACGTACTATCTTTCCAAAATCAACTACTGCCAGTTTCTTTGACTGAAGGTTCGCTGCTTCTCGGAGCGACAAACCCGACTCAGCGATGATAGTCATTCGACACATATCCGCTATGATAATGTGACTATAAAAACAAAGCAATGTAAATATTATAATTTTATTCATTGTGATATAATTCGATTTAAAATTACTTTTGAGACTATGCAAAAATAGCCCCAATTTGAATCAATATATCTCTCGTCTATCATTTGTAAGATTTATTTGATCATTCAAGGCTGTATTTCGATTTTTCGTTTCAATGTGGTAATAAACTGCTCCCTTATTAAGTTAAAATGAAAAAAACATTAAATTTTATTACTTTTGACAAATATTAGGTCTTACACAAAACTTATGAATCACTAATTAATGGAATTAAAAAGCATCATATTTAATTGATTTTAAATTAAAAATGAATTAAAAAATATTTTTATTTCAACATAAAGTCTAATATTAAAAAGAATTTAGAGCGTGTCAGAATATGAGTAAAAAAGACGAACCATATATCATACCGGACTACGAAAAATGGCCCATACATCGACTATATGCCAATCGTGAAACCTTTGTACAAGAGGTGATTGATTTTACGGTGCAGCGCATCAAGGAAACCAATCGAGAGGAAACGAGCGAGGTCATTGCACGGACACTCTATCGTGAGCGACTACGTACTCGCGAAGAGCCTTGGAAAGTAGATCCGCCCAACGAAATCAGCTTTTGGAATAGGCTACGAAAAAAGCTCATCAAACAATCTATAGATAAAGAAGCAATAGAAACAGAGGACATCAACGACGAGATATTAGAGACTATTGTATCTCGTTATGCCAACGAAATCGCAGGCGGTTTCAAAATCGAAACTTACCGTTTTGCCAAGCGTTTTCTCAATGCTTTTTTCAATCGCTTGCTCAATACCGCAGGCAATCGAAACTTTCAACGTATATACAGTCGTCGTCAGATGTTGTTGCGCGATAGGTTCAAGCGACATGGCGAAACCGACATCCTCCGCAAGCTTTCCACACAAGGCACTATCGTAGTCGTTCCCACACATTTCAGCAACCTTGATTCTATCATGTTGGGCTGGGCGGCAGACAGTCTCGGCATACCACCAATGTCCTACGGCGCAGGGCTTAACTTGTACAATAACAAGATTTTAGCACGCTTTATGAACAGACTCGGCGCATATAAACTCGACCGCCGAAAGAAAAATGACATCTATCTGGAAACCCTCAAATCCTTCTCCATGCTCTCCGTCAAACAAGGTACACATACCTTGTTTTTTCCCGGTGGCACACGCGAGCGTTCCGGTACATTGGAGCGCAAACTCAAAGCGGGCTTGCTTGGTACGGTTACCGAAGCTCAACGCACTCATCTGCAAGAAGGTAGTGACGAAAAGATATTTGTCGTGCCATTGGTCATCTGTTACAGCTTCGTTTTGGAAGCTAAAAAACTCATCGGAGACCACCTCAAACGCACCGGAAAAGAACTTTATATTTCCAGCGAAGACCACCTGACTTTTTGGCGCACCGTCCGATTTATGTGGAAACTATTTTCCGCGAGTTCAGAGATACATTTGTCCTTCGGTCGTCCGATGGATGTCATGGGTAATTTCGTAGATGAAAACGGTACAAGCCTTGACCAAAATGGCAAGGCTATTGACCTTAAAGACTATTTTACTTCCAATGGAAAAATCACCGCCGACCTTCAGCGTGAGCGCGAATACACTCGTCGCCTTGCCGATATTATCGTAGAGCGTTATCACAAAGAAAACATCGCATTGCCAAGTCATGTCGTGGCTTTCACGGCTTTTAATATACTCAAAAATCGCAATCCAAAACTCGACCTCTACTCTCTCCTACGGCTTCCTATCGAAGACCGAGAAATCAATTATGAAGAATTTTTAGAGAAGGTTGGACAGATGAAATTTCATTTAGAGAAAATGTTGGATGAGGAAAAAATAAAGCTATCTGATATTATCAAAGGTGACGTTAAACCATTGATTAATAATGGATTAAGAAATATTGGCGTATTCCACCCTGCTGCGCCTTTAAAGTTTAATGGTGACAAGAATCTCATTAGTCAAGATATGGAATTATTGTATTATTATCACAATCGCTTGACCGGATATGGTTTGGAGAAGTTGGTGAATTGGGAAGAATCAATGGCTGAATTACATGAGGAGGTCTTGGTATAATGGTAAAATTCGCTACCGCGAAATTTTGATAATCACACCACTGAATCCACCACCACACATAAGCCCAAAATCAAACTCGCCATACCATTTGTAGTAAAAAATGCGAGATTAATTTTGCTTAAATCGTCAACTTTGACAAGTGTGTGTTGATAGGCAAGCATCAGAACAAAAACTGCTGTTCCAAGCCAAGTCAACCAATCGAATGTTGGTGTTTGGGTAAGCAAATATCCGGCAGCGATGATAAATCCGGCACAGAGTAAATGAAGAAAAGAAGACAGGTATAAAGCATTTTTTCTACCCAATCGTACAGGTACAGATTTGAGATTCAATGATTTATCAAAATCAACATCTTGCAATGCATAAATAATATCAAAACCTGACACCCAACACAAGACCGCGAAAGAATACAATAAAGGTATCAAATCGAAAGTTCCTCCTGCTGCAATATAAGCCCCTATCGGCGCGAAAGAAAGTCCCAAGCCCAAAACAAAATGACACAAAAACGTAAAGCGTTTGGTGTAACTATAGCCCAAGACGACCAACAAAGCCACCGGAGAAAGATAAAAACAAAGCGGATTGATAAACCACGTAGTTCCAATAAATAAAAGGCTATTCAGAATGACAAACCACAAGGCAGATTGGGCAGGAATAGCACCTGCCGGAATTTCACGCATCACTGTACGCGGGTTTTTGCTATCAATATCGCGGTCAATATAGCGATTGAACGCCATCGCTGCGCTCCGCGCAAAAACCATGCACAATAAAACCAATACAAGCAACTGCCAATCAAAAGTAAAATCCAATTGTCGTAAAGCAATAAAAAAGCCCATCAATGCAAAAGGCAAAGCAAAAATCGTATGGCTAAATTTGATGAGCGAAAGGTATGATTTCATTATTGTTGGTCGTCTATCAATTAATAGTCTCGGGCAAATTTCTTAGAATTTTTCGTAATTATTCAATCCATTAGCTCCTAATGCTTCAATTCCCTACGAGTTAAACGATTAAAAAAGAGCATTGTTGAAGGAAATGTGTAATTGATACAGACGAGTCATTAATGATGGCTGTTTCTAAGGAATTATTAGCGGGATTATCATTTTGAAATGCGCGTTCTATTTGGAATTTTCTTATTAATTCAACATATCGAATTCATCATTCGTCATACTTTAAGTGAAAGAAATTAACAAGAAAATCACATTATTTATCGATTTTTTGCAACAAGGCATAGTCTTTGTTGTTGTAATGGCAAATAAACTAACAATACAAAATTTGTAAAGTTAGTTTGTGATTGGTTAGTTAGATGATAGCGGTTTCAAAGACAACTTTGAAACCGCTTTCTTTTTATCTATTTATAATCAAATCACTAAAAACTCAAGGACGATGGACTACCATACGTCGAGTCACGACATCCCTACCTTGTCCGATAGCATAAAAATACAAACCTGCATGAAGTTGACTCCCATTGAATTGAATACTATTTTCACCACTTGAAAGCATCACTTTACGTTCGTGTACGACTTTTCCGATAAGGTTATATACTCTGAAATCGAACATTCCCAAACTTTCAGAGTCAATGGTAATTTCAGTATGCGTGCTAAAAGGGTTAGGAACATTTTGTCTCATGCCGATAATATCTCGTATTGGAGAGACCATGTTTACAGTCGTCGAATCTTCCTCTACAAGCATTTCATATTCAAGTGCCGGCATAGCAAGAGATACAAAACCAAGTCCAAATCTGGCTTTCGTTTGGATAGTCACAGGGTAAGTTCCAATATCTGTGGGTGTACCCGATATAAGCAGGCAGCCTAAAGAAGCCAAAGTTATAGAAGTGTCGTTTAGAAAAATACAGTCGTCAGGTTCGCAGGTATAATCAAGCCCCGGTGGCAAGCCCATGATAGTATCCAAAGCAATATCTACCAAATATTGTGTTGTAAAAACCTCGGGATTGATTTCCCAATCAATCGAATCAGGTATTGCTATCGTAAATGTAAACTCATAAGGCAAGCCTTCGTAAGCCGTACTTATAGGAGAACTGCCCGAATCCGACACCGGATATACACCCGCTTTTTCTTCAACAGTGTAAGTAGCATCAGGTTCACACACTTGTGCTTGTAATTGCACAGATGTAAACACAAATAACAGAAGTAGCATTTTTTTCATATAAAAATTTTGTTTTGTAGATGATAGATAAATATCGTATAAAACTATTTGACACTTAAAAGTCGTAATTAATTGAAAATTAACTAATTATTAGACTTAAATATACTTAGATTAGTTGTACGGAAAGGCTCTTACTTTCCTTATATCCAACTGTTATACTATATTTTAGCAGCATAAGTTTCGTTTAAGTTAATTTTTTTTTGTGATATTTGAAAATCGGATAATGATATTTTTTTATGCTAAAAAAATATTGAACTTTCTATTAATTTGGTATTAACATTTACTTGATACGTTGGTAATACTACGTAAGGATTTCAAAGGATTCTTAAATGGGAAAAAGAACAAGTATAATGAGACAAGTTATTTATTTTCTTTCATTTATCATTTAACAAAAATAATAAAAAAAAGAAATGTATCGTGAGATTACATTCCTTTTGAATAAAAAAAATGACGTTTCCAATAGGAAACGCCATTTCGTAATTATTTTGAAATAATAAAATAATATGTTGTTTATTGTTTTGTATTTACTTCATTATTAACTATACACTTCATCTTCTCTTCTCTGACGAATACCGACTACTGCTGTAATCGACATCAATAAGCCGAGAATGATTAAGCCCCATTGTCCGACCGTTGGGATGTTTTCGATAGTTTCACAGAAGTCAAGCGGAGGGTCAATTATAACCATTGACATGCAATCCGGATCGGTATCATCTGTATATATAATCGTCAAAGGACCACTTCCTGCTATTACGGTATAATTGATACTACTCCCATAAGTTCCTGTATTGCCCATGTCGTCTGACCAACCACCGGGAGCTGCAGTACCATTACCGTTATCAGTAATAGCTACTGTATAAGTAACCATATCATCTGCATTATCGTCGTTATCACCTGTGTCACATGAAGTAGCACTTTGAATGATTACAGCACTTATTGCACAGTCGTTATTTACCGGACATGCCGGATCGGCTCCCATAAATGGTCCGAAGGCACACACACCATCCATATCAGCAACAGTAATCGTATATCCTGCACCTGAATTGAATGTAAATATCGTGGTTGTCGCTGCAATTGCACCTGTTCCATCGTCTAATGTAACCGAAGCATCTGTACCTGTTACCGTGACAGTGACGGTGTAAGTCAAGCCATCAGCAGCACATACGGGCGCACCCGCCGTGATGTCAGTAATTTCGCAGACTGCATTACAATTCTGGTCACAAGCTGTTGAAATATCATCCATTAAAGCGGCACCTGTGGGTGCACACCCCGCAGCTGTAGCAGCTACGATGTTGGCATCGGCAGAAAAATCATATGCTAATGTAGCCGGAGCTCCCGGAGGAACGGCGGGACATACATTCGTCACACCGGCAGTACCTGCTACGGCAGTAGGTGTCGCACATGCAACTCCGTTTACTTGAACTTCGGCAGAACCCGCAGCACCGTCACAAGCGGGCTGGACGACGACTACATCGTAAATAGGATAGACATTTATCATTCCGATAGAACCATTGGTATCTACTCCGTCAACATCTAAAATATTTGCGCCACCATCAACGCAAGTAGCAGTATGCACAAAGTCTAACATAGTCGGATCACAAGTTGTATTAGCGAGCGGAATATCGTAACATATAGTAAAGGCTACCGGATCGATTGTTCCCACAACACCATTGATGTCTGTTGTAACTAATCCGGTCGGGTCTTGGTCGTATGTGACACAGACGGTTTGCATTGTTGCATCACAACCATCTACAGGCATATCTACTGCTGTAATGACCGGACAGTCAGCACAAACTGCACAATCTACAGTACAAGTAGTAGAGTAAGTGATAATTATATTGCCATCGCAAGCAGAGAATGTACCACCACCAAGTGTGAAGACTTCGGTAGGATTGGTAGTCAAATCATCGGCTCCACCTGTAACAGCTGTGTCATCATCTGATACGCTGACAGAAGCGGTCACGTTTACATCACCACAGGCAGTGGTTCCGGCTGCAACAGCGGCACCGAAAGGTCCGGCGGTTACTCCAGCAGTGCCACCGTCAACAGAGATTTGAGCGATTGCATTACCATTGATAATAATATCTAATTCTATAAATCCGTCGACACCGTCAAGTGTTGCTGCACCGGCACATCCGATAGGATTGTCAAGCGGGTTTAGCGTACCCACTACCTGTCCCGGATCGACAATTTCGATACTTTCTATTTGAATAAATACATCGTTGGCGCAAGCTGCGTCGCAATCTACTGTACAAGTAACGACATTGAAGCAAGCTCCCATATTGGAAAGGTCACCACAAATCTCAAGTCCAAAATCAGCCAAATCGAAATCAAAATCGGAAATACCGGGAATACCTACACTTCCCGTAGGAATGGTAATGACTTGATTGTTGAGGAAGTCATCTACATCGGATGCCGTAAGTGGCTGCCCGGCTAAAGCAAATACACTATTGAGTACATCCAATACACCGGCGAGTTCCGTCGGAGTAGCAAGTACAGGACATCCACCGACAAGCAAATCACCTACGCAACCTGCGACGCCTGCACACAAAGTGGTACAAAGTACATCATTAAGTGCCATGGCTATATCATCAATAGTCTCTTGAGTGTAAGCTGCCTGATATACGCAGAATGAACTACCTACTGCACCATAGAACGGAGAGAAGTCGTAGGTCATGGATTCTACATTGCCGACTACATCAAGTACGACACCTGCAGCATCGGTGATGACATAGTTGACAGTTGGTGCTGCGCCATTGGCATTTGTACCTGTGGGGGCAGGTGTACCACTTAAGGTCATTAGGTCGTCCATCGTTGGGGTGAGTTCCATTTCGCCATTTGGTCCCGGTCCTTGACCTGCGGGGCATACATCGGTAGCGGGAGTGGCGGGTTCGCCGGCTACTACGGTACACATGTCTTGTGGGCATGTACCCGGCATAGTTGTCACTTCAGCAGTAGGACTGGCAGTCATCATGTCTTCATTACACAGGCAGCGTACTGTTACTGTGATAGCTGTAGTTTGGTCATACGCTGGAGCTACTGTTACCCAATTAGTACCACCATCCGTAGAATATTCTAATGTGGACATCTCAGGACAAGTCGTACCTGCATAATCAATTACACCACCTTCTAAATCCATACCATTAGCTGCACAGGTGCTTTCTGATGTCACTACGGGAGCAGCAGGGGCATCTATTGGGTCAATGGCACAGGCTACTGTCATACAAGCAGCTTCGGTATCAGCAATTACAGTATAGCAGCATGAAACGGGGATGCCTGTATTATCAGTTTCATCAACACCATCAATCATATAATCAATGTTTGTAACGCCTCCGTCACAACCAACACTACCAAGCGTTCCCAAGTTGGCATTGAGTGTACCAATAACACCTACTACTGATTCTAAAGTTACCACTCCACCAGAAAACACACCGGCTACAGTAATTACATCTTGCAGATTAGCAATGTCTGCGCCAGAATTGATACCTGCCGCCATCAAGTCGGTACAAAGGTTCATAAACTGCGATTCTACTAAGGCACAGCAAGATAAAAAGGGAATATCACTATTGCCATAGATGGCATCAATTAAGTCTTGCAATTGCGAAACATCATAACATACGGCTGTTACACAAAATTCGCTACCAACGGCCCCAACACCAAAAGTAGTAGGGTCAAAAGCTGCCATATCAGAAGCACCTAATACGGCGAAACCTTCATCTCCGTTACCCGGAGTACCATCAGGGTCTAATGTAGTGTTTGGGTCAGAGATAACATATTCGGTATTAGCTAATCCACAAATATCAGATAAAGAAACCGAAAAATCAGCTACCGCGGCAGCGCATACAGTACCATCACCATTACCGCTTGCAGCACAATCCAAAATAGGATCTTGCGCTAAAGCAAAATTGACACAAAAGAGTGTCATTAAAAAAGTAAGAAATTTAATCTTCATAATTTTTTAGATTTATTTGGTTTTTACTTAATATGATTCACAAGTGTTTTTCGCAGATAATCGCGTAATCTTTCTTTGTCTTTTGCTTTCATTGTAGAAAGAATGGCTGCGTACTCACTGCGTAATTTTGCATCAGTAGGAAGAAGCGCGACAAGCTCACCTGTATTCATTTGTTGAATCTGAGTTGCTGTTACTTGTTTTGTTAAGGTAATCACTTTTTGTGCATTGACGTTAGTTGCTCCAAGTAAAAAGAGCGCACAAGCGAATAAAAAAGTTAAAATTTTAGATTTCATAAAGAGTAATTTTTTGTTTCATTTAGTAAAAAGGAATTTTGAATTTATTTAATTTTAGCAATGCAAAAACGGGATAGGAGAAGTCTTGTTTTGAGGAAAACTTCTCTTAACCCGTAGTGTTTGATGCGTAAAGATAAATAAAAACAGGATAAAACAAACATTTTAACATAAAAACCTCGTAGTTTATCACTTTCAAATTTAAAAATTTCACTTTTATTTTAAAATTATGTATTCAAAAATTATTATCACAATATTATCACTCGTAGTATTAGGAAATTTTACGTGTAAAAAACAGTATAAAGTAAAGGACTTGGCGATAGACAAAACGGTCAGATATATTGAAGAGAAAGGCACTGATTTTGAGTTGAGTACAGGTTTGTTTTTAAATTATTTAACTCAAAAGTTTCCGCAGGAAAGAATACCTCAGTTTGAAGGTATATATGGTAGCTTAGATGTGTTTGAAAATGAAGCGTATGCAAAGCAGCAGCTCTATCAAAGATTAGTGAATCCGAACTATCGTATCTCGGTTTCTGCTTTAGTAAATTATACGAAAAATAACCCAACAGAAGATTTGCAATATGTGATGCTCGCAGGTATGTATTGTGACCAAATTCCTTTAACGGATTTGTATTGGGAAAAAATCAAAGCACAAAATGCACTCGGTGGGTATTTTCTAACTCATGCAATTTTATCCTTACATTTTTTGTCATGTAACCAATGTGAAGTCTCCAATAAACTGTCCAAAATAAAAAAAGAACAAGCCCTTCAATTACAAAAACTCATCGAAACCACATCAATAATCGACCTAAAATATGAAGCTATAGCTATCCTGAAACTCGTAGCACCACAAACGAGAATAAAGGAAGAATGGGTTACTCAAATCATTGAAAATCAATACAAAAACGGTGCTTGGAGTGCCAATCCCGGCAGACAAGCCCCCAACGATCATACTACGCTACTTGCCCTCTGGGTTTTATTGGAAAGTAAATATCCAAAAGTAAAATCTGTTTGTATGGTGCAATAAAAAGGGAGTGTCGATACCGACACTCCCTTCAAAATTTATTTTAAAAATACGGAAATATTATCCGTAGATTTCTTCTCTTCTTCTTTCTCTAATACCAACAATAGCTACGATAGACATCATCAAACCAAGTATGATTAAGCCCCATTCGCCAACCGTCGGAACATTGCTTGGCATCACGTTAAAGTTTTGAGCAGTTGTGCCAGAACCATCAATACTGAAAGCTCTTGGACCTATATCTCCACCTTCGTTTGTATAACAAACAGGTGCATCGTTAATAACAATGCTATAATCACCACAAGCCTGCACACCAAAGCTGCCTGAGCCACCGCCCATGCCGAGTGCCATAGTACCAAGGCTCGCGCCAGTAGCATCCAATAACTCAACAGTAGCACCAGTCATATCACAAGCACCAGCACCTACGTTATAGGTAATTTCTTCTTCGCATACACCACAACCTATCGCTCTCGTAACAGCAATAGAGTTGGACAATACAGCACAAGTAGCAGCAGCTACGACAGCAGCAGCATCGTCACCTACGGCAGGTGCAAAAGCCGGGTCTTCAAAATTGACCAACCAAATCAGGCAAGTACCAGCACCAGCACCCTCCAAATTGAACGGTGGCGCAGGGGGTAAAGCAAGAATAGTTCCGGCAGCATCGGTAATCACCCATGCGGTCATAGCTCCTATTCCGGCAGCATCTACAGTTGGTGTGATAAGGTCATCTATACCGTCATCAGCACAAATATCAGTCGGGTCGGTCGTAGAAATAGTTGGCGCAGTGACTTCAATTCTATTAACGGTGATAGGATTCGAAAGGAAAGCGCAACTTGAAGCAGCTACCGCAGCAGCAGCGTCATCTCCAACCATTGGATTGAAAGCAGCGTCATCTGAATTTACATACCATATCAAGCATTGTCCTGCTCCTGCACCATCTAAATCAAATGGTGGTCCGGGAGGCAATACCAAAATAGTAGCGGCAGCATCCGTAATCACCCAAGTACCCGTCGCACCACCATCTACGTCAATGCTCACATTGATAGGATCGCCCACACCGTCAATACAAATTCTTGTTGGGTCGGTCGTCGAAATAGTAGAAGCCGTAGCTGCACAACAAGCTACAGCACAGTCAGTAGTTATAGCATCCGATAAAGTACCTGTAACACAAGCCAGAGGATCTACGCTTGCAGTGAAATCATAAGTCAATGAAGCATCAGTGTCAAGCACATCTGGACAAACGTTCTCCATACCTGCCGTACCTGCAACAGTTTGACAAACATCCGCTCCTGCCATCAGCATAGCAGAACCCGCTACACCAGCACAATCGGGAGGTGTTACAACTACATCATAGCTTGGATAAATCGTAACCGTGAGTGGGTCTAATCCTGCAACACCAAGTAGTGGAAGTACACTGTTGATATCATTGGTCATAAAAGGATCCGGAAGTGGTGCTGGACCACCAATTACCGTAATAGCCACATTGCCCGAAGTACAAGTAGGATCTGTCGATGAAATATTAGCATCTAAAAGTGAAATATCTAAATTATAGGGGGCACAAGGATCAGGTCCTGATAAAGGCGTTGTAGAAATACAGATTTGTCCGGTCGCAGCATTTGGAACAATCGCAAATCCCGGATCAGGTCCTCCGGTAACTGCAACACCAGTCAATGTAATCAAACTCAAATCACTACCACCATCAGTAGCATCAATGCAAATTTCTAAGGCTTCTCCGACACAAATAGCTGCCGGAAAACCAAAACTATTGGCATCAATAGTCAATTCGGGACAGCCCGGATCTGCTTGAGCTGAAAGATTAGTTTGCAGCATAAGACAAGCGCAAACAATAAAGCATAAAGTTAAAACTTTCTTCATGTTATAGGTTTCTTAAAAAAGACTTTAGTATTACATTTCTATTAAGTACTAAAGCTATGTACTTTGAAAATATATTCTATTAAATTGTAGGGGCGGGGTATTTAAGGGATGAAAAGATAATAAACGTTACATCCCTAAGTAGTAAGTCAAACTAATTATGATAAGTTCATTTGGCGAAATTTGTCCGATTACTTTGTTGGAGAACATCCAGCGTAGCTACGGCTATGCTAAATAACCTCCGCCTCGTACTCGAAAAAATTTCACTCAAAGCAACATATCATAATTAGATTGACTTACTACTAAGTTTTGTTTTGGAACTCAAATATCAAAATAATCAAGGAGATATTATAAAAATTAAGCAAAAAATAATTCGTTTTACACTTTTTTGTCGTTATTAAAATACAAAGCCACTTCTTTTACAAGAAATGGCTTTGTATATTTATTCTTCTAAATATCTTTTAACTGTAAGTTTTCGCAGTTTTTCTTTCTCTAATACCGACAATAGCTACGATAGACATCATCAAACCAAGTATGATTAAGCCCCATTCGCCAACCGTTGGTACATCATCAGGTGTTGGCATGAAATTGATACCATCAGGTGTACCATCGCCATCAATGTTAAATAATCTCGGACCGACATCACCATTGGCATTGGTGTAGCAAGCAGGTACGTTGCTCAATTCAGCACTATAAGTTCCACAAGGAAAAGGACCTGCAAGTGAGTAGTTACCTCCTGCATCAGCCGTTGCAGTGCCGACTAATCCCCCCGAAGAATCGAAGATAGAAACAGTCGTTCCACTAAGATTACAATCCATCAAGGCTATCATGCCTGATATACTGTCTTCACATCCTACACATACCGGTGGATCTTCTCCCGTTACACAAATAGTAGCACTCAAATTATAACAGAATGGCAAAATCGGGCATGTCAAATCTGGTGAAAGTACACTCAAATCAGCACTACCTCCAAGCCCGGGTCCTGTGCCACCTGCCATGCCACCAACCAAAGCCTGTACATCATCAATAGTTAATGTAGCGGGTCCAAAAGGAGAATTATTAATACCATCAAATACAGCTTGTAAAGTATTTCCACTTGAACTCAAGCCAAGTGCAGCGGTAACGACACCACCTGTACAAATATCCAAATCATTAATTATTTGGTCTAATTCTGCTTGTACATGCGTGATAGCCGTAATGCAAGTTTCTTCACCTGGAGCAAGTCCAGCGACATTACCCGTAGCATCAGGTGTGACAGCTGTGATTAAGCCCGTAGCCGGATCAGTTACGATATATTCTGTAATTTCTCCTGCGTTGGCACTTCCGCCCGTAGTAGTTAAGGTCAATGGTCCACCTGCCGTCACACCGTCAGGGCAAACCGTTTGTTCGGAAGCCAAGGTCGGTGCTCCCGCATCACATGGCGGACAAGCAGCCGAAGGACAGACAGCCGTAGCTGTGAAAGCAATATCTGTATAACATGCTGGATCAGCACCACCAAACGCTGTCGCCAGATCAGCAGCAGCAAGTGTTGGTATAGCTTCTGTATTATCTACTCCCGTTCCACAGGGATAAGCACTGGGTAAAGCAGACTCATAAGTACCACAGATAAAATCTTCAGGATCATCGAGGTCACCGTCGGGTACACCGCCTAGACCGTCTCCATTATCAAATCCTACCGTAGCCGTAGCTGGATTGTCACAATCTCCTGCATTTTCAAGTATTGTAACCGCACCCTGTTCAGGATTGAACACTAAAGTCACTGTTTCTACCGGACAGTCTCCGTTGATAGCCACCGGATTACCTGCGGCATCATACTCTATTGTGCTTAGATAAACATCTAAAGTGAATGGCTCACATGAGGCATTCCCAAATACAGAAGTAACACCTGAACAATCACCAGGGTTACCAAAAAAGATAACCTCTCCAGGAGCAAGTGAATTCAGGTTTGCAAGAATATCTGCACCCGTAGTGTAACCACTAACCGCGTCAAGTATGCCGTCACCACCTGTACCATCTGTCTCATAAAAAATCTCGAATTGAGCTACATTACCTGCTGTGACAAAATCATTATCCAATGAACAGCCAGCACCAAACACTACATCACCATCACAGTCACTTGCAGCACCGTCAAAGCTAGCAGAACAATCTATAGTAACTAGTGGGCAAACAGGAGGGGTTCCTGCGCAAGTCATTGCTATATAACCATTATCAGAACCAGCCGCAGTATTGGCACTCGTACCACAAGCACCTGTCTCATAAATGGCTATGGTATAAGTACCCGATTCCGTAGCTGTAAAAGTAAGTTCACAACTTGATCCAGCGTCCAAACCAAAGGCATCAATAGCTCCACTCGGCGCATTGACGGTAAATTCTGCGGGCCATGCTTGTCCTCCCGTACCAGGACCTGCCGCACTGTTACATATACTAACAGTATAAGTAACACCAGCAACAACATTTTCAATGACATACCCTTCCTCTGCCCATACTTCAAAGTCAGTCAATTCATTAAATGCACAGGCACCTGAACCATCATCGCAAGGTGCACCATTGAAAGTGTTAGTATAATCATCAAACGGACCTGCGATAGCTGCCGTACATTGAGCGTTTACATTCTGAAAGCTAAAGCAACAGATTGCAAATAAGAATAAGATATTTAAATACTTGTTTTTCATAATAAAATCTATTTTTGGATTTCTCACTTATTTGATTGATTTTGAATTACTCTAAGTTTACTTTTTCCTTGTACCTTCGACGTTCGCTTGTTGGTAGCAGAAGATTTGGCTTTTAGAGGAGTACGAATAACTTTCTTGTTCGCATCCATGAATAGTGGTGTATTGCCCACTCTAACTTTTTTCTTAGGCGGATCAATAGAACTATAAACTGCTAATTGTTGATTAGTAGTTTGAACAGTAGTTGTTACTGACGTATCAGTTTGAGTATTTGTCTGCCTTGATAACAGTGCAACTCCAACCAATAAAACAGCAACACATAATAAAGTTGTAAATAGTTTTCGGTTTCTCATAGAAAAGGTTTTTTAAATGTTTTGTTAATAATAATTTTGACGCACTAACCACACTTTAATATGGCTATAAATATGAAAGCCTTTCGTATTGCTTATACAATACGAAAGGCTTTATATATTAAACATATTTAATGTACCACTAAATGATTTACATTGGGTCATAGTCTTCGCATTTGGTTTGTAGAGTATGAGTCATTTCTAAATAAAAGAATAAACACACTTTTATTTAATTAAGTACCAAGAGATACTAAAACTAATACAATTAAGACACTTCATATACAGTAATAAAATTATATCTAATTTAGTCTTTACATCATATTGATATACAAAGTTAGTAAAAATATTTGTTGTGGCAAACAATATGTATTTTTTATTCCTATCAATATGATAATAATATGCTTAGTACTCACACCACAAAAGTAGATTTTTCACTATTTACAATAATCACATTCGTAAGATTTAATGGATTAAAGATAAAATTAGCCAAAATCTGTTTTATCCGTTCAATCTGCGTCCTATCATATTTGTATTTTTAAAACATAAGGTTGTCAAGCCACAATGTCATTAAGTACACTGTTTCACAAATTTATTTACTTTTTTGAGTATTTCTTTTAAAATGACTCTTCACCAAAAAATCCTTAAATACAGTGAGTATTCGCGTCATTTTTGATTCGATTCATTTCAAAATAAACGTCAAAAAATGTAAATAAATTTATAAAACAGTGTACTAAGTTAAGCAATTTTTTATAAATGTTATTTTAAATTAAAATATGTAGGGAGCGTAAAACAATTTTGCAAATCGTTATGGAATACTGAACGGAATCTTAATTGTATAGAATAGTATAGGTAGATTTTAGGGATTGAATAGGTTTTTGTATATTTGAAAAGACCCTACCATTTTTTATTCCGTAAGAAAACATGAAAAACTCAAACAAATTTTAATCCTACAATGAATTACCTACCTTTGCGATAGCTGACCAACAGGCAGCCGATTTTTCATGCAACTACTCCGCGATATTTTTGTTTTATTAAAAAAAGAAGCCATACTCGAATGGCGGCAAAAGTACGCCATTGGCGGTATCTTACTATATGTGATATCGACGGTGTTTGTTGTCTATATTGCCTTCGTACAGGTTGATGCCCGTTCGTGGAATGTCTTGTTTTGGATTATCATATTATTTGCGTCGGTCAATGCGGTTGTGAAAAGTTTTGTGCAAGAGAATAGTCGGAGACAATTGTATTTTTACACCCTCTCCCACCCTACTGCGATTATATTATCCAAGATATTGTACAATACATTGCTATTGGGGTTGATTAGTGTGTTGACTTTTGCCTGCATGTCTTTTTTCACTGGAAATCTGGTGAAAGAAACTGGACTTTTTGCCTTGATTTTGTTTTTGGGCAGTGTGGGTTTTTCGATTGCTTTTACCTTTATTTCGGCGATAGCTGCTAAGGCAAACAATAGTGCAACACTTATGGCTATCATGGGTTTTCCGGTGGTGATACCGATACTACTCACACTGGTCAAACTCTCTGCAAATGCCCTCAGATTGATACAGGATACGGGCTACTGGCGAGACATCAGCATACTCCTCGCCATCGACGTGATTTTATTGACATTAGTAATTATACTCTTTCCATATTTGTGGAGGGATTAGTGGTGGTTGATTTAGTTTACGGAGTTTATTTAGTTTATAAGGGTCTACTGAAATAAGGATTTTTTTAGCGCAATTTATGAAAATTAAATTTTGTATATTATTTAAATTCAATCTAATACAAAAATTTAATATTTTAATTTAATCAAAAAAATTCCTTTTTTCAGTGAAGCCTTATAAAGTGTATAGAGTTATGAATTTCGCTACGCGACACATTTTAATTAATACAATATTTTGCAAAGCAAAACCTATACTAATCACTCTATACACCTTATAAACTCTATATACTCTATAAACTCTATACACCTTATAAACTCTATAAACTAACTGACATGACTTGGTGGAAAATACTTGGTGCTATTTTGATGCTTTATACCATTGTGGCGGGTATGCTTGTACCACTTTCTCCGGCTACATCTTATATTGAAGGTAATAAAGCAAGGACTGGCACAACGCTCAATATGACTGTACATGGCTATAATACACATTATACTAATGTCGATGATGTTCGGGCGTGGTTGCGACGCGATTCGGCTTATACCTTGTGTGCGAGTGAGGTCAAAACTGTCTCCGACCGTGAACTTGCAGTGACTTTCAATATACCCGAAAAGGTATCTGATAGCTTGGGTAATATCGACTTTTCGTTGATTGTAGATGCTCAAAAAGACGGTTATTCGGTACTGCCCGGTGGAGTGAGTATTGTCCAACAAGTAAGCTCTGCCCCACTTGCTTCCGATTGTGCAATTAATGGATTGAATCAACGTGCAGGGATGACTTTTCCGTTTCGGAATATTTTAGAAGAGTCGATTCGGAGCTTGTATTTTCATGTGCCACTTTGGTTTGCGATGATGTTGTTGATGTTGATTTCGGTTATTTTCAGTGTACGCTATTTGAGTACTAATGATTTGATTTTCAGTGTAAAAGCTGCCGCTTATGCGCGTGTGGGTGTTTTGTTTGGGATATTGGGTTTGGTGACGGGCGCGATATGGGCGAAGCATACTTGGGGCGCGTATTGGAATTGGGATGTGAAACAAAATACTGCCGCCGTGGCGGTCTTGATTTATATGGCGTATTTCGTAGTACGCGATTCTTTTGACGATTTGGATAAGCAAGCACGGATTTCTTCAGTCTATAATATTTTTGCTTTTGCTGCGCTAATTCCTTTACTGTTTGTCATTCCGCGCTTGACGGATAGTCTGCATCCGGGCAATGGTGGCAACCCCGCACTCGGCAGCAATGACCTTGATAATACGATGCGAATGGTTTTTTATCCGGGTGTGATTGCGATGATGCTTATCGGAGCATGGTTGGCAAATTTATTGTGGCGAATTGAATGGCTGGATTGGCGGAAGCGATTGTAAAAGATGAACTTTAAACTAAACTGAACCACTAAGAACACCAAGCACACGAAAATTGAATTAACGAAGTAAGGAAACTAAGTTTATGTAAGAAATTGATTATTCAATACTTAGAACTATTTTGTGGACTCTGCGCCTGTTTGATTTTCGTGCCTTTCGTGTTCTTAGTGGTTCAATTTATTTTTTCGATTTCACTAATTAAATTTTTAATATATCTTTATAAGCGGTATTTACTAAGGTTGCGGAGGCATCTAATTTGCCTGTATCCGGTGAAAAACAACTATATGAAATGTGGTATTTATCAATATAGGTCAATACTATTTTGTTGTTGTTCGTACAATTATCTCGTCCTTGCCATATCACCTCAATGAACTCCGCTCGATGGCGGTTATTATAATTCATTTTCAATTCACCACTACAATTTAAGGTCGGATACCGAACGCCGAATTCAGCATTTTCTACCTCCAATACCAAAGTCCACGATTGCGGATAATCCAACTGCAATCCCACGCCCTTCCATTCTCCCTGCAACCAATACAAACCCGACAAAGGCATTTTGTGAAAAGGTGTACAACCGGAGATTGAAAAAATAAGTAGCGTAAAAACACTTAGATATATGTATTTCAGTTTCAATATTCCACAGATAGTAAATGTAGAAAACACTTAACTGGGTTTAAATATTGTGCCTTCTAAATACATTCGACTTTGGACAAATGTACAAAACAAGACAAAGATAAAAACAACTTTTGTGAACAATAAACACAAACTTACATTATCTTTGTAAGATAGAAACATCAATTTACTTTGACATGAATGAAGATACATCAAAACCCACATGGGCAGATAGATTTAAAAAGATGGGCATAGTCGCTTTCTTATTTTTCTTTATAAAAGGCTTAGTATGGCTTGCCATCTTCTTCGGACTGGGAAAATGGTTGAAGCAACTTTTTTCATAGAAAATTCATCATTCTCTATCCTTCATTTTTAAATTTAAATCCGTATCTTTATCAGCAAATCACCAATTTAAGAGCGAAAATTCGCATAATTGACAAACAATGAGTTTATTCACTCATTCATTCTTTTAACAATTCACTCATTATATATAAATGGCACAAGCAGAAGTTACGACGACATTTAGCAAAAAAACCTATTTAGAATGGTACGAAATCATGTTGCGTATCCGCAGATTTGAGGAACGCGCAGGTATGCTTTACCAACAACGCAAGATACGAGGTTTTTGTCACCTATATATAGGTCAAGAGGCAGTAGCTGCGGGTATTCAGAGTGCTTGTAAAGCTGATGATATTGTCCTGACGGCTTATCGCGATCACGGGTTGGCATTGGCGCGAGGCATCACATCTAACGCATGTATGGCAGAGATGTACGGCAAAACAACCGGCTGCACAAAAGGCAAAGGTGGCTCGATGCACTTCTTCGATGCCTCCAAGAAATTTTACGGTGGACATGGCATCGTCGGCAATCAAATTGGACTCGGCGCAGGTATCGGTTTTGCAGAAATGTATAAAGGAACGAAAAACGTTGCAGTCTGCCTTTTTGGTGACGGCGCAGCGCGTCAAGGCATCCTGCATGAAGTCTTCAATATGGCGATGACTTGGAAAATTCCAGTCATTTTTATCTGTGAAAATAATTACTATGCGATGGGTACATCCGTAAAACGCACCAGTAATATCACAGATATATACAAACTTGGTTTGGCCTATGATATGCCGAGTGAAGTGGTCGATGGAATGAGTTGTGAAGCTGTACACGAAGTAATGGATCGCTCCCTCAAACGCGCTCGTAAAGGCGATGGTCCGACTTTCTTAGAAATCAGAACTTACCGCTTTAAGGGACACTCCATGTCTGACCCTCAAAAATATCGCACTAAAGACGAAGTTAATGATTATAAAGAACGCGACCCCATAAAAGATGTAGAACGAACCATACTCGAAAACGGTATGGCTACTGAACGTAAAATCAAAAATATTCAGACGAAAATAAAAGAGGAAATAGATGCCTGTGTGAAATTTGCAGAGGACTCACCCTTTCCAGATGTTTCTGAATTATACACCGATAATTACATGCAAAAGGATTATCCTTTTATTATGGATTAAAATTGATTGATTGTTGAATTGCTTGATTGTCAGATTGTTATTGTGTTTTTTGCTTCATAAAAAAACATTTCATCATAATGATTAACAATCAAGCAATTCAACAATCAAACCATCCTCCGAATCACAAAAAATTCTTCCACATCATAGATTCCATCGGCTTATCTGAGCGTTGATTGTATTTGGCGTTTTTCTTTTTATTATAATAATTCTCAATATCACCGTCCACATTGAAATAAATGAGTTGACCGATAGGCATACTCGCGTATATACGCACCGGATGTATGCACGAAATCTCAAGCGTCCACTTGTTACAAAACCCTACATCACCTTTACCCGCCGTAGCATGTATATCAATACCAAGCCTGCCGATACTTGATTTGCCCTCAAGAAAAGGAACGGAATTGTGCGTCTCCGTATATTCCTCTGTCACACCGAGATACAAAATGCCCGGACGTACCACATAACCTTCCTCCGGTATCACAATTTCTTCAATTTGATTGTGTTTTTTAGCATCCAAAATCTCATCCTTATACACAGCGAGATACCTCCCCAGATGTACATCGTAAGAATTCGTACCAAGACATTCTCGACGAAAAGGCTCAATCACAATGCTGCCTACCTCAATAGCACTAAGTATTTTTTTATCAGATAAAATCATATTAATTGGAAACAATATTGCTTTAAAACAGTTACAATAATACATTAAAAAAGCAAGATACGAAATACTTTTAAAGTGTTTTAAAGCAAAACATAATACTACTAAAAATGTGAGTAACAATTAGTACATTTTGTATAATAATGATGTCACTAATAAGTTCAAACTAAGTAATGAGCTTTTTTTTCTTTATTTATTTTCATAAAATAATTTATTCCATAAATTATTTTTAAACTAAATAAAAAACTGATAATCAATTTTTTACAAAACAAACTAAAATTAAACCAGTTTTTTTTGAAACATCTGTAAATAAGATACCGTATAATTGTGACATCAAAAGTGGATTATTTAAAATTTTTATAGTAACTTTGAATGGCTAAATGAAGATAAAATGTTATGAAAAATTTAATAGAGATTTCAAAAATTGTTACGAAGAAAAAGGTCAGAAAAATAGAAATATTCGACGACCACTCCTTAAAACACAAAAACAGCAAGTTCAATGAGTTCTATGAAGCATTGATGGCGAATAAATTTAAAAATGACCGTGATGCTGCTAACTTTTTATACAGTTGTGCACCGACAGATGACAAATATCGCCAACTCAAATCCCGTTTCCGAAAACGCCTCCTCAATACGCTTTTCTTCTTAGATGTCAACAAACCCTCTGCCTCTGGCTACGACAGAGCTTATTACTCCTGCAACAAAGACTGGACACTGGTAAAAATCCTACTTTCCAACGAGGCTTATCTAACCGCCTCCGCGCTTGCAAGACAAATTCTGACAACAGCTCTAAAATTCAAATTCGCAGATGTCATTGTCAACTGCTCACGTATTCTTCGCGAACATTGCGCCCGAACAGGTGACGAAAAAAATTACGAAATTTATGACCAACACAGTAAACAATATCAAAATGTATTGGATGCTGAAATACGTTCGGAAGAACTGTATCAGCGTGTGATCATGAATTACCACAAACCACCTTCAAAAAACTTCGATCTCGCTGAAAAAATTGACGTTTATTGCGAAGCTCTTGTCGGTCTTTCGGAAACATTTGATTCACCTATAATTATTTATAACATGTATTTGGTCTGGGCGTATCGCTATGAGATGCTCGGAGATTATAATAGTACACTTGAAATATGTGAACGCGCAGAAGAGTATATAGAGAAAAATCCGTTATACTATCAAGATGACAAACTGGCGACCTTCCAATTGAAGAAAATGTCAGCACATCTACACATGCGCGACTTTGCAAGAGGGCAAAAGAATGCGGAAAAGGCTTTGCAGTCATTTCCTGATGGTAGTCCTAATTGGTTTGACTTTATGGAGTACTACCTGCTCATTGCTTTGCATACCGAGAACTACATTCAAGCTGCTGCGATATACAATCGAACAACTGGTAATTCTAAATTTAGAAAAATAACAGGTATCCAACGTGAAAAATGGAAAATATACGAAGTATATTTGAACTATATCATTGAAAGTCAGTCAGCTACAAGTTCAGTACTTCGCGCTCAACGCCGTAAGAATTTCCGTCTTTCTCGCTTTCTTAATGACCCGATTTTGTATCCAAAAGACCAACGTATCTTTACGGTTTTACAGGTTGTGGCACAGTTGTTATTTTTGCTCGAAAAACGAAGTTTTAATGCCGTTGCCGAGCGCATCGACCGTTTGAAAGGCTATGCAAACCGTCAATTGAAACGTGAGGAATTTACACGAGTGATTAGTTTTATTCGTTTGTTGCAACAATTGATGCGAGCAGATTTTGTACCCGAAAACATGACCAATACAGACAAATATTATAATAAATTAAAAGAAACATCTTTTACGTATCGTGGTTTGATTACGGAATTAGAGGTCATTCCTTATGAGAAGTTGTGGGAGATGATTTTGGATAGATTAAGAAAAAATTAAACAAAACTATACATAAACAAATCCTTAAATAAACACAAATAAAATATGAATATCAACTTAGCCGTACTAATTGACGGCGACAACATACCTTCGGCTCATGTAAAAGAGATGGTGGAAGAGATAGCAAAGTATGGCAACCCAACTATTAAAAGAATTTATGGAGATTGGACGAAACCCAACCTCTCGAAATGGAAACATCTACTCCTCGAAAACGCCATTACACCAATACAACAATATGGATATACGAGTGGCAAAAACGCTACGGATTCTGCCATGATTATTGATGCGATGGATATTTTGTATTCTGGGAAAGTTGGTGGTTTTTGCTTGGTTTCGAGCGATAGCGATTTTACTCGATTAGCAACTCGACTGCGAGAGGCAGGAATGCAAGTTATTGGTATTGGCGAGAAAAAAACGCCGAATCCTTTTATTGTGGCTTGCGATAAATTTATCTATATCGAAATCCTAAAAAACCAAGACGAGCAAGAGAGTAATAGCGGTGAAAAAGATACCAAAGAATACAATATTGATAAAATTACCCGTAAGGAAATTACCTTAATTCGTACAACTATCTCCGACTTGTCAGACGATGACGGTTGGGCATTTTTGGGCGATGTGGGTAGCTTGTTACAAAAGAAACAACCAAATTTTGATTCTCGAAATTATGGCTTCGAAAAACTCACGCCATTGATTAAATCCATTGGTCAATTTGAATTGGAACGACGCGAAGCACCCAAAAGTCGCCACAAACTCATCTATGTAAAAAATAAACCCAAAGCAAAACGCAGAGGGAGAGCTAAGAAATCTTAGTTTATGAAGTTTACGAACTAATCACTCCATAAACACTTTGTAAACTCTATAAACCTCATAAACTTATAACTTCTCACAAACCGAAAATATACCCGTCTTTCGCGTCAAAATCGCCTTTAAGCATATTGAGATAGACCTTTTTCAATTCGTCTGCACCTGATAATTCTTTGACATTCAACCAATTACCAGCGCTCACAATAAATTCCTTCCATGCGAGTTCCCATTTACGATTAAACTCTTCCCTACCCCACTCTTTCTGTTTTTCTTGTGCAAAAGTCGGCGCGAAGAAAAAATCACCTTTTTGTGGTAGCTTTTCTTCACCTTTCATCTCCTCCCAATGCACCAACCCCACCAAGCAATTGTGCCGTAGTGAATCACCCAAATGTGTTTGAAGTTGATACTGCAATTTGTGGTTTCCGGCAAATTCTACGATAGCCGAAGGTACACTTGCGTCAAGTTGCTCGTAGTTTGGATAGGTCAGCACCTCGTCATAGTATCCTCTGTCCGTTACAAATTTTTGATTCTTCGGAGAAGTCAATCCAATTAATTTGACTGGATTATCCTGCGTCTGATTGCGACGATGAACGAAGTACGCCAGTGCCAAAGCAGTCTTACTTGATGCACTTGTCAGTATGATTTGCCGGCTACCGAAAAAGTCCTTATCCGCAAAAAAAACATCTATCAAAAAGGAAGTCGTGAACAAAGGTCCTAACAAACATTGTAGGTTTTCGTTCTCTTTGGTATATACGCTATCCTTCGCAGTCCGCACATAATAATTATAAATCGTAGATAGTTTTTGCCGATGTTCTGCACCATCCATGAATCCATAATCCGAATTTTTCGCAGGTATCACTTTCAAATAATTTGCCATAGGATAGTACCCGTAAAACCGCTCCCCTACTTTCACTTCACTACATTTACTCTCTGCTACTGTCGCGAATCCCCATACAGGAATTCTTCCCATTCCTTCCTCCGCAGGAAAAAAATTCCAATAGCCCATCATATCACCCACCACTGCATACGTAATATTGTTTGAAGTTAAAGCAAATTTATCAATATGCAATAATACCTCTCCTTCTCGGAGTTCCTCTACTGTTGTTGTTTCAATATTGCAGTCTGCAAATTTAGACTTATTGACAAGGAGTGATTGTTGGTCTCTCATAATTTTAATTTATAAAAGTGAAATTACCACTTCACATAATCGCCTTTTTTAATGCCATATTTATCACAATAGCCTGCATTAACCTCTATAATAAACTGTGCATTTTGCGAGGAAGGCAGACTTTTTTCTGAAAATGGTGTGGTGTTTTTTTGAATCGTTACAATCTGCCGATTGCGATTAATGAAAATAATATCCAAAGGAATGTAAGTATTTTTCATCCAAAAAGACTGCGGTCCCATCTGTGGCATGACGAATAACATCCCTTTGTTTTCGTCCATAGATTTACGATACATCAAGCCTTGTTGGATAGCCGTTTCATCTTTTACTATCTCAATATCAATCTTTTGTAATGTATCTTTTCTGTCACTACTCAAAAAACTGAGTTCACCATCTTTACGAAATTGCGGTTCGGGTCGTTCTTCAATCACTGTTGTAGTATTTTTACCTGAATTGATATTACGAATATAAGGTCCAAGAATAAACGCCAACATCGCCAAAGCAATCGCACCGAATATGAATATTTGTTTGACATTCATATTCTTAAATCTCATGTCACTTTTTTTCTTCCTTCCCTGTCTTCCGCTTGTTTGCGTTCTACCGCTTTGGTTCATTGTGGATTTAGTCGATTCTAATCGTTTTGCTTTTTTCTTTTTTGCCATTATTTATTTTTTTACCCACAACTTTTGAAAGGCGCAATTAATCGCGTATCAAAAATTAATGTTGATAATAAATGAGTTGGAATATTCAAAATTCACTCATTCACAATTCAAAATTAAGTCTATTTTGTCGTAAAAATTCCGTCGGAAACATTAATCATTTTGTCCTCCACTTCGTGTACCAATTCTACAAAACGCGGGTCGCGTTTTGTATAGCGATTGCGTTCGAGCGGGAGGTCGATGTGGATGTGTTCGACGAATTTTGAAGGGGCATATTTCATAATATAAATGTCGTCTGCCAAATAAACGGCTTCGGGAACATCGTGGGTCACAAAGATAATCGTCGGATGAAATTTATTCCAAATATCTTGCAATAAATCCTGCATTTGAAGGCGAGTTTTCACATCCAACGCACCAAAGGGTTCGTCCATCAACAGCACTTCCGAATTGGCGAGTAAGCTGCGTGCGATAGCTACCCGTTGGAGTTGTCCGCCGGAGAGTGTCGGGTATTGCGCGTATTTTTTTTCATGCCCTGCCAAGCCAACCATTTCTATGATTTCCATCGCTTTGATGTCGCGTTCTTTTTTAGAAACGCCTTTAAAACGCAAGGCAAGACCGACATTATCCAAAACGGTCATCCACGGTAGTGAGGAGTATTGTTGGAACACCATACTCACGCGATTATCGTCAGAGACAGGTTTGCCATTAACCATCACCGTACCTTCGGTGGGTTTTTGCAAGCCCGCAATGTAGCGCAACAGCGTTGATTTTCCACAACCCGACATCCCCAAAATGCAAATAAATTCGCCTTGTTCGGGCTTGTCTTGTATCAAAAAATCAAGATTTTCTATAATCATGGTCTTGCCGCCATCGTAGCTTTGCTTGATGTCGCGTAACTCTACGATATTGCGGTAGCCTTCCTTTTCTTTAAATTTCAGCATAATAATGTACTGACGGCTTTAGCCATCAGGTGTATTTTTATTTTAATTTTTAATCAATTGTAAAACAATTAATTAAAAGCATTTTCAATAATTTGACGGCCAAAGTCGTCAGTACGACAGACCTTACGCTTCTGCCACTGCAGCTTGTACCGTTTGATTTTGCCTTGCTTTATACCAAGTCCAGCCTTCGATAGCAAGGTAAATAATTGACAACAACATTAGCACGTAAAAACCGTCACCGATATATTCCATGATAATATCTTTGATAAAAATACTCAACAAAAACAGCCCTGCAAGTATCGTCATTACAAATCGAATGAGGTTGCTAATAAGCGATTCTTGTTTGACATTATCCGCATTATATTTGTATGGAAATAATTTTTTATCTAAATAAACAAAATATCTATCTTGTATTAATCCGATTAAAATAATGACGAGTAATATCGCAAATACCTTTTCCATCTGTGAGAAACGACTTTTGATAAATATCATCGCACCTACACCACCTTCGGAGCTATTCACTAATTCGGCAACGATAATATACGTCCACGAAATAGCGGTCAGTACACGAATGTCATCCCATACGCGCGACATGACAGAAGGGATGTAAACACTACGGATGGTTTGTATAGGATTCGCGCCAATCGTAAAGACGGTTTTGAGATATACATCTTTGACTTCATTAATACGTTGTACGATGACGGGCAGCAAATAGACCAAAATACCGAAGGCAAGAAAGGCAACTTTCATGGTATCGCTCGTACCAAACCATGCCATAAAAACGCCGGTCAGTGCTGTCAAAGGCAGGTATCGAAGTGCCTCAACGGGGCGATTGAACATGCCGCGAAAAACAGGCAGCAAGCCTATCAGAAAACCTATCGGAATGGCGAGAACCAATGCCCAAAGGTAGCCTTTGATATTGAGCCACAGCGACTTAAAAGCGTTTTTGATAAGACCGTCATTTTGCACCAAATCGGGGTAGGAAAAGAAAACTTCCTGCGGTGGCGGCAGTATCGGATAAACCCACTCGTACTCGGTAGCGTTTGCCATAGCGATAGAATCGGCGCGTTCTTGTGCATCAATGATGGAGTCGCGCTGCTGTTTGGGCATATCCATTGGCGGTAGCCTGGTGCTGCTGCGTTCAAAGACGGGTTGTTTGGTGGCTTTGCCGTAGGCAAGGGCTGTCCACACCGCCAATATCAAGACAATACCAAGTATGCCGAGTATGGTTTTTTGTGTGGTGGTGAGGTCGCCTCTGAGTTTGAATAATGATGAAAACATGGTGTCGTGATTCGTGACTTGTTGATTCGTGATTCGTTTTGTCGGTGCTTGCGATTACGGGTTTTCGTTGATGATTTTTTCGATTGCTTCAGGAGTTTTATTGAAAATTTGGGCGATAGTGGGAATGTCGATACCTGATTCGTGGGCATTGACGATAGCTTCGATAGTTTTTTGCTTCTGTAATTCTCTTTCTTCTTCTCTGCCTTTGTTTCTAGCATTTTGCTCACGTATTTGGAGGGTTACTTTTGTACTTTCAAGACGCTTTCTATCTGCCCGTTCTGTTGGTGTAAGATTATCCACATCAATAATTTCGGCAGCGCGTTTTATCGCCGGATTATTGAGGTTGATTTTAGGATTTTCATATTCATGTATTGACTGATAAATGAGGTCAAGCCAATCTCTGATTGGCTGTGGAGTGCTATCCTCTCTGTGATATGCATTCAGGAAAACCAACTGATGGTTATACAAGGGGATTTCACGATTTTTGAGGTCATGCGGATTGAGTTTTGAAATTAAAACTTCATTTAAAACGGGGCGGTTAGATTTGTCTTTAATCGTGTAAGGTGCGGTCATGACGACGATAGCATACACCGTTTTATCAATATTATATTCTTTGTAATTGCTTTGTAATTCGGCAATAGACATCATGAAATAATGTAGAAAACGGTCAAAATTGCTGTCATATTCAATACGTTGAATTTCAATAACTACGCGGTCTTTTTTACTTTCTGCAAATATATCTAATTTGAAATCTATGCTGCCAATTGAAGGACGAAATTGCTTTTCCGTCTCAATTTCATCTACCTCCACATCAATACCCAAGACATCCTTCACAAAAGCGTGAAAGACAATTCTATCGGTAAAGGCTTTTTTAAAAATCACCTCATTGTCGAGATTTGCGAGCATTGTATATATACTTGAATATCAATATTTGAAATTATCTTCATTGTCGGCTCAAAGATAGAGAAAAATGCTTACATTCACAACGACAAAAACAAACCGTATTTACAAGTACAACGACTGATTATTCTTAGAAATACAGACTTGTTTACTTCATACAAGTTTATCCGTCATATAAGTATCCTTCGTCCAATAAGATAAGATAAATTGATATAAAATGAACATCCACCGCGCCACCCTCGACGACCTCCGCCCCCTCTCCCACCTATTCGACCAATATCGCATTTTTTATAAGCAAAAAAGCAATCCAACGGCTGCCGAATCGTTTATTCAAGAACGCTTATCGCTGAATGAAAGTGTTATTTTTATGGCAAAAATAGACGGCGAATATACCGGTTTTACTCAATTGTATCCATCTTTTACTTCTGTTGGAATGAAGCGAATTTGGATATTGAATGATTTGTATGTGCATCAGGATTTTCGGAAAAAAGGAGTTGGTGAAGCCTTGATACGACATACATTCGAGTATGCACGTAAGACGGGACGCACAAAGGTCATGCTCGAAACGGGCAAGGACAATATTCAAGCACAAAAGCTGTACGAAAAAATTGGTTTTACACGTAGTACGAGCATGATTTATCAATATTCAGTGTGAGGCAATATTGATGTTATAAAAACGTTAATTCTCCCGTAGCGACTACATTATTGTCGCATTTGATATGACAACTAAACAGACAAAACGAATATTCGTAATGACTGCTTTAGCTGTCAAGTAATATAGAATAATATTTGTAACTCACTGTTTTAGTGTATTAAAAATTAAAATACACTTGACAGCTAAAGCAGTCATTACGAAGTTTCAAGTCACCCTGTAAAGCAGTCATTACGATATGAAAAAAATACTTTCATTAATTCTACTAAGCTCATTATCAATATTTTGTTTTGCCCAAAACGAAGCGACCCTTAATGGTAAAGTCACCGATGCCAATACAGGCGAGACACTCATAGGCGTGAATGTAGGTGTACCTAATGCCGGAATCGGAACATCTACGGATGGTAAAGGAAAATTTAGCCTCAAACTTTCTCCCAATCGCAATTTCACCATCGAATTTGACTATTTAGGTTACGAAAAAGTGCCTTATACGGTCAATCTCAAACAAGGGCAAAAACAAACCATTAATGTCAAGTTAAAACCCAAAGCCATAGAAACCGGAACGGCTACTGTCAGAGAAGATCGTATTCGCGATGAAGTCGGTACATTACAGTCTATTTCTACCAAACCCTTTGAATATCTGCCTTCTACAAGTGGCAATTTAGATATATCTGTACTAGCAATGGGTGTGACGGGTAGTGCCGACGAGCTGAGTTCGCAATACTCGGTACGCGGTGGTAGTTATGATGAAAACTTGGTGTATGTCAATGACTTTGAAATATATCGCCCCTTTTTAATACGCTCAGGCCAACAGGAAGGATTGACTTTTCCAAATATTGATTTGATACGCTCTATTGCCTTTTCGTCAGGTGGTTTTCAGGCGCGATTTGGTGATAAATTGTCCTCTGTATTGGATGTAAAATACAAACGCCCCGACTCGGTACGTGCTTCTGTGGGCTTGAGTTTTTTGGGCGGTTCGGCGCATATAGAAGGAAGTTTGAAGAAGAAAAAAGACGACAAACAAGCATTTAGATATTTGATTGGAGCGCGATACAAAACGACCCGCTACTTGCTCGGTAGCCTACAAACGGAAGGTGAATATCAGCCCAATTTCTTCGACTTACAGGGTTATTTGACTTATGATCTGAATCCAACATGGCAGCTTGGTTGGATAGGAAATATCAATACGAGTGCCTATAATTTCGTACCGCAGGAACGTAATACAACACTCGGCTTGATCAATCTCGCGTTGCAATTTAGTGTTCGTTTTGATGGACAGGAAAAAGACGATTTTAATACTTATATGAGCGGAATTTCTTTAAGTCACTTACCGAAGAACGGTAATTATTACCTCAAATTTCTCGCTTCTACCTTTCAAAGTAATGAGAATGAACGCATCGATATTTCGGGTAGATATTCGCTCGGAATCTTAGAAACCAATCTTGGCGAAGAAGGCGCAGGAGAAGACATCGTCGCTGTCATCGGAGCGGGTGAGCAGCAGCAATTTGTCCGCAATTACCTTACAGCAAATGTCAGCAATATAGAACATAAAGGCGGTTGGGAAACAACACTTATAGAGAATGATAAACGTAATATGAACTCACATTTGCGCTGGGGCGTAAAGTACCAACGCGAGCAAATTATTGACGAAATCAACGAATGGGAACGCCTTGATTCGGCACTTTACACGCTTCCTTATGATAATGACGAATTGCGTCTTTTTGATGTCGTGAAGTCGGATGTCAACCTCGAATCAAATCGCGTGAGCGGTTATTTGCAAAATACATTTAAATTCATTCAAGATAGTACCCGCGAATTGGGTGTGACGCTCGGTGTGCGGGTTTCGCATTGGGATTTGAACGATGAAACAATCATCACGCCTCGCGCTCAATTTTATTACAAACCACTTCGCGGAAAAAATAATTTGATGGTCAAAGCCTCCATCGGAGCTTACTATCAACCGCCTTTTTATCGTGAAATGCGAAATCAAGAAGGTGAAATCAACCGTGCTTTGATGGCTCAAAAATCTATGCACGGCGTACTCGGCTTGGTGTATGATTTTAAATTATATGACCGTCCGTTTCGCTTGATTTCGGAGGCATATTACAAAAGTTTGTGGGATGTCGTGGCTTATGATGTGGACAATGTTCGGATAAGGTATTATGGTGATAATAATGCAAAAGGCTATGCTGCCGGAATTGATTTTCGCCTCAATGGAGAGTTTGTCAAAGGGGCTGAATCGTGGGTAAATCTTTCCTTATTAAGGACTCGTGAACAAATTAATGGCATCGAACACACCATGCGTGAGGTAGGTGATACGGCTTCGGTAGTGGTCAATGATGTAGCACGTCCGACTGACCAATTGGTGAGTTTTTCTATGTTTTTCCAAGATTATTTGCCCAAAAATCCGAATTTCAAAATGAATATGAATTTTGTCGTCGGTACGGGTTTGCCCTTCGGTATTCCACGCAACAATGTGAAAGCTCGCAACACCTATCGCTACTCTCCGTATCATCGTATTGATGTCGGTTTTTCGTATTTGCTATGGGATGCTGAAAGACGCGCTGGACGCGGACGCAGTCCGTTCAAATTTTCGCGTAGAGCGTGGATGAGTTTTGAGGTTTTTAATCTCCTGCAAGTTGCCAATGCTGCTTCCAATACTTGGGTCAAAACAACTCAAAATCAATACTTCGCAGTCCCCAATTACCTAACTTCACGACGGCTCAATGTGAGGTTGAAGATGAATTTTTAATGTACTTAGTACACTGTTTTATAAATTTATTTACATTTTTTGACGTTTATTTTGAAATGAATCGAATCAAAAATGACGCGAATACTTACTGTATTTAAGGATTTTTTGGTGAAGAGTCATTTTAAAAGAAATACTCAAAAAAGTAAATAAATTTGTGAAACAGTGTACTTAGTAACGAGCAAATAATAAGTTTACGATTTCGACGAGATTATTTTGTCCTTAGTTTTCTTCTTGAAAGCGGGAGTTTATCGGGATAAATGACTGTTTTCGAGGAGGAAAATAAGGGCAAAAGAAGCCATCCAAATCGTGATTTATTATTTACTCGTTACTTAGTGGTTCATTTTATTTTTACTTTTTTACTAATTCTCATACTACTATACATGAGCCAAAAATACAAAGAAAAACCGTCTTGCTGAATTTATTTCAGCATCTCCCGGACGATGGAAAACCGCTGATGACAAAGGCTACAATTTGTTGATTTGCAATGAAATACAAAATTGAAGCTCACATTCAAAATCGTGCTTGTCGCTCGGGAGATGCTGAAACAAGTTCAGCAAGACGTTCTGTTTTTGGGGTTCATGTATAGTAGTATAACTAATTCTACATTAAGACTCTAAAAGAACTTGATTATCAGTTATTTATGTGTGTTTTAGTTGATTTCATTTAAATAAAAAATAAATACATTTAAATAATTTAAATTTAAAGTACACACTGTACGAATTGGTTAGTTTTTGTAATTGTCTTATTATTAAAAAATAACATTTAAATCGCACTGATATAACTCTCTGAAGGTCAGTAAATAAAGAGTCTTAATGTAGAACTAAGGGATGAAAACGTAGTATATTTTTTTGAAATAAAAAAAGGGAGCAGTCTAAAAAGACTACTCCCATTCTTGTCGCATTTCGATAGGGGGAAATACGATTATTTTACAGAATCTACGATAGCTTTGAAGGCTTCCGGTTGATTCATAGCCAAATCTGCCAATACTTTGCGATTCACTTCTACATCGGCTTCATTGAGTCGATGAATGAATTGTGAATAACTCATACCTTCTAAACGGCAAGCGGCATTGATACGCGCAATCCATAAGCGACGAAATTCGCGCTTTTTCAAGCGACGGTGCACGTAAGAATATTGTAATCCTTTCTCTACGGCATTCTTAGCTACTGTATAAACTTTACTACGCGCACCAAAGTAACCTTTGGCTTGCTTCATTATTTTTTTACGTCTTCTTCGAGAGGCGACGTGATTGACTGAACGTGGCATTTTTTTATATTTTAAAAAATAAGCCGTGCTATCGCACAGTTATTGTTTGATTGTCAAATTTTTAGATACACAATAATTTTTTGATGCGTGGTGTATCAGCTTTACTAGTTATTGACGAATGGCGCAAACGCAACTTAGCCTTTTTCGTTTTTTTACGTAAAAGGTGGCGTTTCCCTGATTGTCTTCTTTTTAATTTTCCGGAACCTGTAAGCTTAAAGCGTTTCTTAGCACCGGAATGTGTCTTCATCTTCGGCATAGCACATTCATTTTGTTAAAACGGCTGCAAATATACAGATTATATTAGAAAGTTGTACCTTTTGGTAAAATATTTTTTTGAAAAAATACTAACCATAGCCCAAAGTGTAGTTTTTACCCCAATTATTCCCCTGCTCTTTCCTGTTTTCCTATATACAAATCATCTTTTTTCCCATTACTTGTCCAATCGAGCATAGCTGTAAAAGTTGCGGTATTGTCATCATGGAATTCAACATAATAAGCCGCAACACGGGTTTCCGGTTTAATTTGGTTAAGATAGACAGAGTCTTGCTTGACCAACCATTTACCAGAGGTCGTACTAAAAACCACCCCTTCCAAATCACGGTATTCCGATAGATATGTACCATCGGTTTTATAATAGGTGCGTATGGGTTTGATTTTGAGGTCTTTTTCCCAGTTTTCTTCTTTGTATGACTCTATTTTACTGCTTGAGGTATTATAGGCAGTCGTAATCTCCATAGATACATTACGCCATTCTCCGTAGAACTGTTCAGGCTTGAGTATGTTCGAAGTAGGTTGGGGTGTGTTTTTAGTATCGTCTGTTGTAGGCGGTTCATTATTTACGGTTTGTTTGCAAGAAACAATCAACAAACTGATAAAAAGTATATGTATAAAATTTTTCATAATTAGAGAGTGGATTTCAGTACTATTTGGGATAAAACATAAGCACTAATTTAGAAAAAAAAATTGGTTTGACATATAAGTGAAAAGAAATAAATAAATTAGACCAATCTCCTATATCTTTTTTCGCTGAACTTCTCTCGTTACGTCGTACTGTAACTTATTGACAAATCCCCTTTTGGAGAGGAGGCATTTTTTTATTGAAATGATTTAAATTTTTTATTTTCCAATACAAAACCGTACATTTAGCCCTAATTTTAACCGACAAAATCGTTCCGTTATCAGGCTCGTATCGTCTTTGAATCCGAACTTTCCAAATGTCTTATACAAGCAAAATACCATTTTACACCGTCCGATTACGCTTCACAGAGGAAGAAGTATTGATACCTTTATACGAAAAAGACGCTGTAAGAATAAGTGATCGTTCAAATATTTTGACCGCTGATTTTCAGCGACTTTTTCAAAAAAAAGTGCTTAATAAAGGCGATTACAATAAGCTGTTGGATTACTATTATGATGGTGAATATCAGATAGCTACACTAAAGGTAAATTTTCCACAACCGAAGAACCGACGTTACCCTTCATTTGATGTAGAATTCGACTATCTCTATACCAAAGGTGAACGCGGTTGGTTGGGCATCGTTCCTGTTTTGGGTGTAGAGGCGTACAGCGAAGAGGAGGAAGATTTGGAAGCCAAACTTGAAGAAAGCATCCAACTGAATTTTACTCAAAAAGACCGTTTGCGTTTTATGCAAACGGTCATTCCGACGCTCTGGTACGAGGCGATAGAACTTGATACGACCGAACTCCAACTCAATTTTCTCACTCCATCGGAACTCCAACAATTTGACGAAACTAAGCAGGAAGACCGACTTCCAAAAGTAGCGCGTATGCTGGTCATTCCGCGTCGCGTGGCGTATGGGCGTGAGGCAGAATTGGAGCAATTGGCGCGTATCCTTCGCGGACGTTTTAACCGAAATATTTTGCTCGTGGGCGCGTCGGGCGTAGGCAAGACCGCACTCGTTTGGGAACTCGCGCACCGCAGAAAAGAACTTGGCATCAAATCCATTATTTGGGAAACGACCGCCTCCACGCTCATCCGCGAATTGACCGATGATGTCGGCTGGCAGCAGAACTTATCCTTGCTTTGTCGTGAACTTTCAAATAATGGTGAAATATTATATGTTCGTAATTTTTTAGAATTGTTTGAAGTTGGACAATATGCCGGAAATGATGTCAGTATTGCAGAGTATTTTCGTACCTATTTGAGCAGAGGAGAGGTCAACCTGATTACAGAATGTACCTCAGAGGAGCTTGCTCAAATCGAAGCGCGTAGTCCGAGATATATTTCTCTGTTTCAAGTAGTTAGGCTCGAAGAACCGCGAGAAGGATTAGAAGATATTATTGTCAAAAAAGTCAATGATATTGCGACTTTGGAACGTATGCTAATCCAACCGGAAGCAATAAAAGAGACCATCCGATTGAATCGCCGATTCACACCTTATTCGGGTTTTCCCGGCAAGCCGATTCGCTTTTTGGAAAGTATTTTATTGAATCAAAAAAATGTCGATAAAAAGCAACAAGCAACGGAACGAAAACGAGTACAGACCGAAATTGACCGCTCTGGCGTGATTCGTTATTTTTGTGAAGAAACGGGTATGCCTCCCTTTATGGTTGACCCAAATCTGACGATGGATATTGATAAAGCAAGCAAGTTTTTCCGTTCAAATGTATTTGGTCAAGACCCCGCCACAGACAGCGTCACCAATATGTTGGCGATGGTCAAAACCGCCTTGTCGCGACAAGGCAAGCCGATTGCATCTTTCCTATTTGTCGGTCCTACGGGCGTGGGCAAAACCGAAATGGCGAAGGTCTTGGCGGAGTTTATGTTTGGTACACGCAAGCGCATGGTTCGTTTTGACATGAGTGAATTTAGTAATCCGTATGATGTGCAGCGATTGACGGGCATCAGTTACTATCAAGATGGCTTGTTGACTGCCGCCGTTCGACGTGAGCCTTTCTGCGTTTTACTTTTTGATGAAATCGAAAAAGCCGACTCGTCATTTTACGATTTGCTCCTTCAACTGCTCGGCGAGGGGCGACTCACGGATAGCTCCGGCAGATTGGTCAATTTTTGTAGTAGCATCATTATTATGACTTCAAATATTGGCGCGCAAACACTACAATCGGACAGAATCGGTTGGAAGCAAGAACTTGATATTGAGTCTGTTACATCGCATTTTATGTCGGAGGTTCGCAAGCATTTTCGACCTGAATTATTTAATCGAATTGACGAGATAATCCCATTTCAACCCATTTCAAAAGAGGTCGTCAAACATGTTGTGAATCGTGAAATTGGTTTATTTAAAAAACGCGAAGGCATCGCCTATCGCGATATAGATTTGAACTTGACGGATGAGGTAATCGACCATTTTGCCGTACTCGGTTATGACCCAAAATACGGTGCAAGACAGATACAACGCACCTTGCGCGAAGCACTCGTTTTGCCATTATCAAAGCAATTAAATTTGTATAATTTTGAAGATAAATTAGTTGTAAATATCAGTTTGAAAGAGGGCAAAACGCACATCGAAGTACAAGCCGATCCGCTCAAAACGGAATTGATGTTGGAGGAATTGACCCGTGATAGATGGTCGGAGCATACGGGCGATATGAGGCGCAATATCGCAAAGATGAAAGAGGGACGTTTTTACCTGAATTTGATGAGCGAATTGGATATTTTGAAGCGTGACCAAAAGCGAAACAGTAAAAAATTCTGGGCTAATGAAAAGAAAGTCCAATTATATACCGATTACACCGAGACGCAGGAACGGATGGAAAAAATGAGTATTGACATTCAGGATTTGGAGGAAGATTTTACTTTGGTTTGTATGGGTTTGAAACATTATAATGAATCATTGGTGAAGCGCGTGGAAGCCTGGGAATTGTCATTTGATAGCTTAAAAACAGAACTGTACAAACGTATTCATCCGAATTGTGATTGTCGCAAAATGGTATTCGTGGGGCAGGATTTGCGAGAAGCCATTTTATTGTATATTAATATTTTTAAATTAAAAAGCTATGATTATGAGGCTTCTGTGCTGTGGTTTCGGAAATCTTATTATGATGAAGAAGTTACGAAAACTATTAATAGTGCGGATGATACTACTGTAACAGTCACAGAAGCTCGCAAGGAATATATCATAAAAGCCCTTCCGAAGCATGAACCCATCAAGTTCAAAGCTCCTGAAGAAGATGATGTTTTGGTCGGGGTGATGCTGGATATTTACGGCGATTGTGCAGGTGTTTATTTTGATGGCGAAGACGGTTTGCATACATGGAAAAGTAAGAATAACAAAGCGAACTCTTACTTCATTCTGAGTGCCGATGAAAAGAAGTTTGACATTCCAGAGAATATTCACCGCAAGACATTTTTCGACAATAAAAAAGCCCGTCGAACCTACGAAGCCACTACCCTAAACGACACAGAATATAAAATTAAAAAACGAGAAGTTCCGAAGGGTAATTACACTGATTTGCTAATGGACTACCTCAAGGATAGACTGAATAATAAGATTGATGAGGTCTTGGGATAAGTAACGATAAAAAGCCCTTTGAGACAGCATTTTAGACTGCTCAAAGGGCTTGTATTTTTAAAATTATACGGAATTGACCATTAATTGGGCAGCACTGTTAAGTGCAAAATATCGGTAGCTTTTTTGGGATGAAAATTTGTTTTGAGTGCCTCTATGTACTCCATATTACGAACCTAAAGGCTCGTTTGACGTATTTTTATTGAAAAACTCTACCAATATTCGACCTCTAAGGAGGTCATATAATATTTTGCCCAATTAATGGTTAATTCCGATAAATTTTATCTAAAAGAATCATTATCAAAAATTTATCCACGAGGAAAAAAATAATACTTGAATTATTTTACAAAGTAATTAGAAAATTTCATTCAAATACTTCTTTATAAGTTATTGATTATCAAATTTTTATTCATTAACAAAAACTAAACCTGACGCATATCCGATAGCTATCGGGATTAAGGAGAATTTGGTGAAGTATAAAGGAAAAAGAACAAGTCAAGATGTAGTGTTTACTGTTTTTTCATCCCTTAGTAGTAAGTCAAACTAATTATGATAAGTTCATTTGGCGAAATTTGTCCGATTACTTTGTTGGAGAACATCCAGCGTAGCTACGGCTATGCTGAATAACCTCCGCCTCGTACTCGAAAAAATTT